>Ga0247833_1001048_pt1 | contig 47399 bp, 39 predicted proteins | sample LaCruzMarch2015__7_FD_187117 | JGI IMG/M metagenome (GOLD analysis project Ga0247833, IMG submission 187117) | Freshwater microbial communities from meromictic Lake La Cruz, Castile-La Mancha, Spain - LaCruzMarch2015_8m | ecosystem: Environmental > Aquatic > Freshwater > Lake | place: Spain...
AAATGACTGAACCAAAGGAAATGACTGAACCAAAGGAAATGACTGAACCAAAGGAAATGACTGAACCAAAGGAAATGACTGAACCAAAGGAAATGACTGAACCAAAGGAAATTAAAGAATATGAAAGTGAAAATGAAGAAGTAATTGATCAACCAATAAAGAAAACAGATTTTGATACTAAAAAGGGATTGATTATACAATTGTCTAGTTATGATAATGATAAGACAATGGTTCCTACAGAAACTGATAATGATAAGACAATGGTTCCTACAGAAGAAGTAGATTCATTATCTTCTGTACCACCATCAGAAAGTAAGAGTAAATCATATATTCAAAATATTCCACGTAGTCATCAAGGATTAGCTACTTCTGGTGGTAATAGTTCATCTTCTTCAACTGATAATCGAGGTTTATTATCGATTGACCCTCATCAATTAACTGGTAAGATTGGTTTAGAGAGAATGATGACATTTTTAGACAGCAAATCTCCTCCTATTAAAGGTGATTTTGAATATAAAAGTACTACTCTAAAAAATTATGGTAAAATTTTCTCTCGAGAAGAAATTGGTAGTTATAGTTCAAAAATCAAAAATGTTCTTGATAAAATATATAATACAGATATAGGTCTAGTGTCAAATGGTATTATATTAATTTATTCTCAATATATTGATAGTGGATTAATTCCTATGGCGCTTGCTCTTGAAGAAATGGGATTTACGCGTTATGGTCAAAGTGGTATCAAACCATTATTTAAAAATAGACCGTCAGAAGTTGTAGATGTTAGAACTATGAAACCGCCATCAGATAAAAAGAATTTTATGCCTGCTCGTTATGCTATGATTACAGGTGACCCTAGATTATCACCAAATAATGATTTTGAAGTTAAGGGTTTAACAGGAGAAGATAATAAAGATGGAAATAAAGTTAAAGTAGTGTTAATTTCAAAAGCAGGTTCAGAAGGTATTGATCTTAAATTTATAAGACAAGTTCATATTCTTGAGCCATGGTATAACATGAATCGTATTGAACAAATTATTGGTCGTGCTGTTCGTAACTTTTCTCATAAAGATTTACCATTTGAGCAACGTAACGTTCAACTTTTTATGTATGGAACAATTCTTGATAAAAATATTGAAGAGGCTGCAGATTTATATGTTTATCGTGTAGCAGAATATAAAGCACTCCAGATTGGTAAAGTTACAAGACTTCTTAAAGAAACATCAGTTGATTGCATAATTAATCATGACCAAACAAACTTTACACAAGATATTATGTCTGCTAGCTTAGAAATTCCTATTACACAACAGTTATCAACTGGATTAATATTGTCAAATTTTAAAATAGGAGATGCTCCTTTCTCACCATCATGTGATTATATGGCATCTTGTAACTATAATTGTCGTCCTGATGCAGATATTGATGAGAGTAAATTAAACGAAGATACTTATGACCAAAATTTTATTGTAATGAATTCCGAAAAGATTTTACAAAGAATTAGAATGTTATTTAAAGAAGCTTTTTTTTATAAAAAAGAATCACTATTAAGGTCAATTAGAACACCAAAAGAATATCCTTATGTGCAAATTTATTCTGCATTAACTCAATTAATAGAAGATGAAAATGAATTTATTGTTGATAAATATGGTAGAAATGGTAGATTAATAAATATTGGTGATTACTATTTATTTCAACCAATTGAATTGAAAGATAAAAATATTTCTATTTTTGATAGATCTGTTCCACTTGATTATAAGCATGATGTAATTAAATTTGAAATAAAACAAGATATTGTTAAAGAAGTTATCGATAAGAGAAATTTGAATAAAACCTTTATGGGAATTGAAGAAGAAAATATATTCCCTGAAGGTAAACGTATTATTGATGAAATGAAGGTTAATTATGATATTGCGAATGAATTTATAAAACAATCTAAGGTACCAAGAGGAGATGATAATTGGTATAAATATTGTGGTATTGTTATTAAAAAGATGTCAAAAGAATATCCAAATTCTAAAAAGTATCTTATTCCATTTTTAGTTGCACATATGATTGAGCTACTTTTATTTGACGATAAAATGAACATAATGAATTATATTTACTCACTTGATAGCATAAAACAATCTACTCTTGAATGGTTTATAAAGGATTATTTTGAAAAGAATACTATTACTACAACAAAATTTACAGCTTTTATAACATTTAAATTAAATAAAAGGATAATTATGCTTTTAAATGAAAATAATAAATGGATTGAAGCAACTCCTGAAGATCAACGCGAGATTGCATCATCAAAATATACAAAAGATTTTTTGGCTTTTGAACCAAGTAATTATAATAAAATTGTTGGGTTTATTGGTTATGAAAAAGGCAACACAAATTTATCATTTAAAACTAAAAATATGAAATCAACACGTGATACAGGTGCTAGGTGTAATGAAGCAACTAAAGCTAAAAACTTAGCAAAATTAAATGAAATTGTAGGTGAAGATAAATATACAAATGAAAGTACAAAAGCTATAAAAGATGCAGATGGAAATATTATTTCGGAAGCAGTTGGAAATACAGAGTTATGTGTTCTTGAAGAATTTATTCTTAGATATTTTAATGCAGAAGAGGAAAATAAAAAAAAATGGTTTTTCACACCGGAAATGGCAATATATCATAAACTTTATACAGTGTTTGTTTAAGCAAATTAAAATAAAAATATTTTATTTAATTATAATTAAATAAAATTGAAATAAAATATACATAAAAGATTTTATGTATATAGAATATAATGGAAACCGTTGCAAAAGTTAAACATATTATTAAAAAGAGAAAGGATGGGAAAGATTGGTCTGTATATTCAAGATGTCTTTTGACTAGGAAAATCGTTTTACATATTAACGTTGTAGGTAAAAACCTAGATGAAGTAATTGAAGAATACATTCATAATAATTTTGAAGGCAAGTGTCTTGTAGAGGGTTACATTAAACAAAATTCTTCAAAAGTCATACGATATTCGTGTGGTACAATTGAACGTGGTAACACTATTATTTTCGAGATTGTATTTGAATGCGATGTTTGCTTTCCTGTTGAAGGTATGATTATATCATGTATTGCAAAAAATATTGTTAAGGCTGGTATAAAAGCTGAAAGTGCAAATGATGTCCCGTCGCCAGTTATTGTATTTGTCGCAAGAGACCATCATTATTCATCTCAGTATTTTTCTGAGATTAAAGAAGGTGATAAAATAAATGTAAGAGTTATTGGTCAACGTTTTGAACTTAATGACAAATATGTATCTATTATTGGTGAACTTGTTAAGGAGAAAGAATATATTCCAAAACCAAAACAAACAGTTAAACCTCGTTTAGTAATTGAAGATTAATTTATTATGTAAAAGACGCTTTTAATTATGTTAGAAATAAAAGAAATATGATATGTCCAAATAAAAATTCTTAAGATGCTTATTTGATTATGAAATGAAATTATTTGGTAGAAATAGTATTAAGTGGGATGAAATGGTTCAGTTGTGTTTTTATAGCTAATTTTCTTTTTATTTTCTCTCTAACTCTAGATTCAAAGAGTCATTTAAAAAAGAAGGAAAGGCTTTGACTAAGTGAAAAGTTAATTTATATTCGTATGACATCATATTATTGTTGGTATTATTTTATTTTATACTGATATAAAAACAACTTATTATATTATATTATATCAATAATGGAAGTGACTGTTTCTACTAACGAAGTAAATAATTATTCTGTAAGTGAATTGAATTATTTGAGAGAATCTCTTGAAAATATGAATAAATTTAATCAGGTTGAGGTATTAAGATTACTTTATAAACATAAAAATATTATATTAAATGAAAATAAAAATGGTGTTCTTGTTAATTTATCTGAACTTAAAAAAGTTGTTCTAGATGAATTATCTATGTATATTAAATATGTAAATACTCAAGAAAGTTCATTGAATGAGGTCGAACGACAAAAAGAAGACTATATAAATACATATTTTTCAAAAGATATTAAAGATAATACAAAAAATAATATAGTATAATGGATAACTATACCCTTAGGGAGGAATTAGAACCTTATATTTTAAATGAAACTAATATTGAAAACTATTTAAAATATAAAATTAAGACTAATCAAAAACAAGAGAGAAATAATAATATACAAAAAAATAGTCATACAAATACAAATATTATACCTTCAATTTTTATTCCAAGAGAACATGACACCCTTTTTTGGTGTTATTATATTATTAAAAATGGAGATATTAAATATGAAACTCTTAATAATAGAAATATATTGACTACAATGCAAATTAAAATAGATTATGTATCAAAAATTAGAGAGAATAAACAGATTGTTAAAACATATAAATTTGATACTATCACGAATCTTGAAAGCAATTTAGCAAATGATACTAATATTAATATTAAAACAATAATGACGTTTTGTGCAATTGATAATATTAATTTAATATTTGTAAGTAGAAAAACATATTTTGAACTTTTAATGAATGACACACCTGATATATATATAATTCGCGAGGTTGAATTACAATCAAAATACATGAAAAAATATGGCTTTGAATTAGCTACTCCTGATAAATTAGATGAAATACATAATACACTATATAAGATTGAAACAATTAATAAACCTATAAAAGCTTTATCATCATACAAGGCTCAAGAATTAATTAATATTGCTAATAAATTAGCAATCGAAACTATTAATAAAGATACAGGGAAACATAAAACAAAAAATGAGATTTATGAAACATTAATACAATATTTTTAAATTATTAAAAAAATTGAACAACAATTTAAAAATATGTCTAACTATATATATAACAATGAGTTCTGTTAAACGAAATAATTCGAATTTAGAGGGTGGACCTAAAAGTGATGTTTCTGGTGAAAAGTTAGCTGAAAAATATGTCGCTAATGATGAATTAGCTTCAAAATCTAGAGTATATCCACCTTTGTCTGATACTAAAGCTCGTGATACAGAAGAAATGTTAAAGGTATTTCATAACTATGAAAATTTATCAGATAAAGAGAGAGATGACATTGATAATTTAATTAGGAAAACAAGAGAAAAAAAAGAACTTTATTATAAGGATGAAAATTTGGAAAATTTTGAAACTATTCTTAAGTTACAATATCAACCATTAATTAATAAAATATATAATGGATTGTCACAAATAGAGAAAGAACGTATTAATAAGCAAAGTGAAAAAGAACGATATATGTTTTTACGTAAATTAGCAAGAATTGCTTTAACACAACCTAATCAAATACCAACTCCTGAAGATACTGCTGTTTTAAAAGTACCAGAGGATTTATTCAAAGAAGAAGCAGTTGAAGTTGAACGAGAACCCAAACGTAGTTCACCTCAGGCGTTTGATAAACTTGTTAAGACATATTATGACTTGACACCATATTTTTCAAGTTTTACTAAAAATTATGAATTGGAAGTTAGATTTGGAACAAAGGGTATTAAAATGTTGACAAAAAATGATTATGATAATGTTATTAAGGTTTTAAAGTCGTTCGGTTTCAATACCACCAATCCAACGGGTTTATCATCATTGCGTATTAAATGTGAGTTTCTTGATAGTGCTACTGGACGTTTTAAGATGTCTGATATTAGAACAGAAATTAATGGACTAAATGCAATTGAGAAATATTGTAAAAGTAATGACATTAAATTGATTTATAAGCAAGAACCGTCTAGTATAAATTTTCTAGATAAGAAACCATATATTAATGCTGAAAAGAAAAGAGTTCCTCCTGTTGATTTTGATGATTTTAATTTTAGAGTTGCTCTTAGTACAGAAGAAAAAGCTAAAAAGGGTGTAGAAAATTATATTATTGAAAATTGGCGCAAATCTAAAAAAGAGTTTCGTTATTTAAATCGTGTTACATTTTCACATCCAGATTATCCTGTTTTAGTGGATATTAGTATTGAAAAATCAGGTAATAAAGGTAAGGATAAAAGAGGTTTTAATTATATTGTTCCTGTCTATAATTTAGATGAATCAAATGTGTTAAATAACCAAGCAATTTATCAAATTGAAATTGAAGTCGATAATACAAAAATTGGACCAAAGACAAAATTTCAAACATCTGATTTAATTGTAGCAGCAATAAGAAAGGTAATAAAATATATATTAACTGGTCTTCAAGGCACTATGTATCCAGTTTCATATCCAGAACAGCAAGAAGTTATTAAAGATTACATGAAGATGATTTGGGGAGATGAATATGAACCATCCAGAAGAGTTACCACTTCAAACTTCATTGGTCCAAATTCTATTACATTACAGCTTACAAATATCGCACCTATTGATGAAAATACAAATGCACCAAATATTAGAAAGGATTTTGTTGTTACTGATAAAGCAGACGGTGAAAGACATCTAATGTATGTTTCAAATACTGGTAAAATTTATTTAATAAGTTCAAATATGGATGTTAAATTCACAGGTGCAAAAACTACTAATGAAGATTGCTTTAATACTCTATTTGATGGAGAATTAATTCCTCATGATAAAAATGGACAATTTATTAATTTATATGCTGCGTTTGATATTTATTTCCATAAAAATAAAGATGTTAGAATGTATACATTTATGTTAAGTCAAAATGAAGACGACATCTACAAATCAAGATATTATCTTTTAGAAAAATTAAGGCATATTATTAAACCTCTTTCAATTATGGATACATCATCTACGAGAGCTATAGTTGAAAAATATACAACAATCCCAAAATCACCAATTATATTTCAAATGAAGCAGTTTTATCCAATGTCAGCAAAACAAAGTATATTTGATGGATGTAAAAAAATATTAGATAAAGTTCAAGAGGGGTTGTTTGAATATGAAACGGATGGACTAATATTTACTCATGCATTTTATGGCATTGGTTCTAATGAAGTGGGAAGGGCTGGACCAAAAACAAAAATAACATGGGAGTATTCATTTAAGTGGAAACCACCACAATATAATACAATTGATTTCTTGGTTACAACATTAAAATCTGCTAACGGGGATGATGTTATCCACTCATTATTTGAAGATGGATTATCCACTAATAATTATGTTCAATATAACCAATACAAAGTTTTAGAATTACGTTGTGGTTTTAGTGAAAAAAATGACGGTTTTATCAATCCTTGTCAAGATATAATTGATGATAATCTACCAGAATATAAACCACGATTTGAGGATAAATATACTAATGATTATGTTCCAAAGAGATTTTATCCGACTGAACCTTATGATATTAATGCAGGAGTATGTAAGATAATGCTCAAGACTGACGATACAGGAGGTATGCAAATGTTTACAAAAAATCATGAGCTTATTACTGATAACTGTATTGTAGAATTTGCTTATGACATTGATGGTCAAGATGGTTGGAATTGGGAACCATTGCGTGTAAGATATGATAAAACTGCTAAATTACTACGAGGAGAAAAGGAATATGGTAACTCATATAAAGTATGTAATGAGAATTGGAAGTCTATTCATCCATCTGGTAGAATTACAGAAGACATGCTTATGACTGGTTTAGGCATTCCAGAAGTTACAGTAAGCGAAGATGTATACTACAACACTCCAGCTGGTAAAATGAAAACAGAATCACTTAAAAATTTTCACAATTTATATGTTAAAAAACTATTAATTAGTGGTGCATCAAATCAAGGAGACACACTAATTGATTTTGCGTGTGGTAAAGCTGGTGACCTCTCGAAGTGGATTGCTGCTAAATTATCGTTTGTTTTCGGTGTAGATTTATCTCCTGATAACTTGGAAAATCGTCTTGATGGTGCTTGTGCGAGATACTTAAAATCCAGAAAAATTAATAAACATATTCCATATGCTTTATTTGTAAATGGCAATAGTTCATTAAATATTAAAGATGGTAGTGCAATGCGAAATGATAAAGCTAAACAAGTTACAACCGCTGTCTTTGGAAATGGGCAAAAAAACGCAGATACAATCGGAAAAGGTCTTGCTAGACAGTATGGTAAAGGAGAAAATGGATTTAACGTATCATCATGTCAATTTGCGATTCACTACTTCTTTGAAAGTCCTGATTCCCTTAAAGGATTTCTTAAAAATGTTGCAGAATGTACAAAGCTTAATGGATATTTTATTGGAACATCCTATGATGGTAAATTAATATTCAATGAACTTAAAAAGTTTAAAAAAGGATATGGTGTTCAGATTGTTGATGAAGGAAAGAAAATATGGGAAGTTATTAAAGATTATGGTTCTGATAATTTTGATGATGATTCAAGTTGTATTGGGTATAAAATAAGTGTTTATCAAGAATCAATTAATCAATATATATCCGAATATCTTGTAAATTATGATTATTTTGACAGACTTATGGATGCATATGGTTTTAAACTCATAAATAGAGATGAAGCTAAAGAAATGGGCTTACCAGAAGGTTCTGGATTATTTAGTGAATTATTTATTAACATGTTAGATGAAATTAAAATAAATAAATACAAAGCAGCTATGTTTGGAGAAGCGCCTAATATGACTACATATGAAAAGAAAATTTCGTTCTTAAATAGATATTTTGTATATAAAAAGGTACGAGAAGTAAATATTGATAAATTACACCTTGAATTGGGTGAATATCAAGAGGTAATTGTTGAAAGAGAAAGAGAAGAAACTAAAAAAGCAGTAGTTATCGCAAAAGAAGAAGATAAGAAAATTAGACCAAAGATAAGAAAATTATCTAAAAAAATCGCATTAGTTCCAGCAACTGAAGCTGTTGAAGAATCTACAAAACAAGAAATTAAACAAAATGTTAAACAGTCTAAAAAACTATTAATTGTTGAAACTGATAGTGACGAAGATTAACTATAAAATACGTAACAGACTTAAATAAAAAATATTATATATAATAAGACTAATGAGTTATTATATATTACCAAAAATAATTAATATTATAAATGTTTCTCCTGAAAGTTCGTGTGATGAAATTCAACCATATATATCTTTTTCTTTATTAAAATATTACACGCTTATGAATAATCAAATAATCGAGATGTTTAGTAATCAAGATGATAGCTTAAATAATACATATTGTGAATCACTTAAAATAGTAAATCCTTATGAATTTATTTATTCAAAAGTTCCAGGCTCTAAATTTTCAGTAAGTAAACTTAAACCAACTTCTAACTTATTCTATGATTTAATTGAAATTTATAATAATCTTAATTTATTTGAGCCTTTTAAATATAAAAATATATCTTCTCTGATTGTTTCATCTAATCGTGATGATGTTATAGAATGTCAAGAAATATTTAGAGAGAATTTTACAGATGAAAAAATATATTTGCCTAATATTGACATTGATAACACCTTAAGGGATAATCAAAAAAAATTTGATTATATATTTTATGAAACTGATAATAACTATTATTTTGAATCAATTGTGAAACTATTAATGATTGCTTTTAAAAATCAATCTATTAATGGAAATTTAGTTATAAAAGTTGAGAATTTGTTTTATAAACCAGCAGTTGATATGTTATACATCTTGTCATCACTATATGAAAAAGTGTATATAACAAAACCCAATACAAACAATATTACGTCATTTGATAAATATATAGTTTGTAAAAATTTTTTATTTGGAGAAAAATTTGAAGATTATCTTAATTTAAACTATTTAAGATTAATTATTTTTATTAAGAAGATTGAAGGTAGATTTATTACACAAATTTTAAATTTTCATATTCCCTATTATTTTAAGATTAAAATAAATGATTTGAATATTATAATTGGACAACAACAATTAGAGTCATTAGCTCAAATTGTTACAATTTATAAAAATAAAAATAAAGAAGATAAAATTGAAAGTATAAAAAAATCTAATATTCAAAAATCAGTATATTGGTGTGAAAAGTATAAAATACCTTGCAATAAATTTACAGAAAAAATTAATATTTTTTTACCAATCAATAATGAAATGATATAAAATATATTTAATAATACTTAATTAAATATATTTTACACCCTTTAAGATGGTAATTTGAGAGATATTTTTAGGTATAAGCTGCTGACCCATTTGTAGTATTATAAGTGTTAGGTGATTGTGAAAAATGATTTGAACTGAAGATAGTTCCAGGATAGTATCTGTATGGACTAGGTTGTGTTGCAGGATTTTGATATTCAGGAAGTTGTCTTTGATAATGACAGAATTTCTTATTTTGAAATTTACCTGATTGGCTCATATTAAGTGGCCATGGAGTATTACATGTTGGTGCTTTATTCTTTAATAAGTTACGAGTATTATTATCATCTCCTGCATATAATTCATTTGCAGTAACAAGTAATGGTCCAGTATTATTATAATTTTGAATAGATGCAGCATTTGTGGAAATAGTATCAACATTAAGCTTAAGAAGCCTTGTTGAACTGGAAACAGCACCTTGTTTAGCAAACTGGTAGTTATTAGGTTTATAGACAGTTAATTGACAACCAGTTGGATTAGTTGGACCTGATGGTGGCATACCCCAATAAGGATTGTTAATGAATTGTTTAAATACCTTATTAGCTGGTTCTCTCTGGCTTTCAGGTAAACCTTGTATCCAGTTAAAGAATCCTTCAATAGAATTAATTCCAGTTTGTTCGAACTGTGTCACTTCAGTTTGTGTAATAATATTTTGGCTAAGCATTATACCTAGCATTTGATAAATAAAGGCGTTTTGTGAACCTTCATATAACTGTGCGTTTAATTGGCAATTTGCTAAATATGTATTAGGTAATGCTAAAGGACTTCCTGGTGTTGGTCCTTTATTACCATCTACAGAAAAGTAGTATGGATTATTATTATCATAAGGGCCATCTGTATTAGTTCTATAAGATAAGAAATTAAATGCTTTTTGATTATAAGTTTTACATCTATTTTGCAGATATTGTTTAGTTGTAGTGTAATAATTTTTTTTAAGATTAGTGCTTGCGTAAATTACACGTTGTTTTGCAAATTTTTCTTGATTACAACACCAAACAGGATTTGTATTATTTGGATTAGGGTCTTGAGTTAAATTAGTAATATTTGGTTTATAAGTAGCAACAATGCCTACACCTTCACACGTTTTACAATCTTCATTTAATTGTGTAACACCATCAACTTCATTTAGTGGATTAATTTTAACTATATATGACCCTGGTTTATCTTGCATTTCATTAAGTAATCCAGAACCACCAGAACCACCTCCAAGAGATGTTCCTTTACTTGATTTAACAAATCTATTCATATTATAGTTGATAAGTCCATTTTGATTGATAGATAATTGAACATCGTTATATGGACTATTAATATTTAAGTTAGGTACACCTTCAATAGGTTGAGCAGAAATTACTCTTCCTTTTCTGTAATGTTTGATAGGTCTTGGTAAACCAAAACCAGTAGGAAAATTGTTACCAGTATCATTATTTGTAAGAGGTCTAATATGTCCGGCTGATGTTCCTACAGGAAAGCTATTGACTCCAGTTCCTTTCCATGATATGTATTGTTTATTATAATATGTGCTATTATGTGTATATCCTGAAGCAGGCATTGACTTCATTCCTAATGGATAAACTGCTGATGACATTTATAATATTATCAAAGAAAATAAAAAGTAATATTATTATATATTAATGTTGACATTGGTAAATATATTAATTATGTTTTTTATGTTTTTAATTTTATATCAATTATTTTTAGCAACTAATATAAGAGAAGGTCTAGAAAATCAATATCAAAAATATGATACAAATAATCCAAATAATGCTTTAATATTAGCACAGCAAAACGCTGGAAATATATCATATTTAAAAGAACGTGTTGACAAATTTGAAGGCACATATAAAGAGGTACAAGATATAAGCGGAACTGTTGTATCATTACAAACACAAGTAGATGAGTTGGTTCAGGCTCAACAAGATTATGTAAATCAAATGACAGGAGGAACAGCACCTGAAATAACTGGTGCTATAGATAATGATTCATCGTCTACTCTAGATACAAGTAATTTAGTAACAGATGAAGAAGAGTAAATTATAAAAATAAATATATTTGTATAAATTAGTAATGGCTAATTTATTTGAAGAGGTTTTAAAAGATGCGAAAGGTGTTGAAGAGAAATTATTAGGACCAACATATCCGTATTATAAAAATATAAAAACACCACAGCAAATTGGTATGAGTGATAAAGGAACAATTCAACAGATGTCTAAAAATGTTGAAGGTTTAATTAAATATGTTGAATTATTAGTAAGTGGTAAAAGTAAAGCTTCATCGACAGGTAATCCTTTAGGAAATAAGTTTTTCTTAAAAACTGGAGCAAAATGTTCCGCAATTGATAGTTGTTCTAATAAAAACGATGAATCAACATGTAAACATGTAGATAGATATATTTATGTGAATAATGTTCCAGAGGGTAATATTCCATTTATATCAAGTGGGTTAGGTGTAAATTTTTCAGAATTTAAAGGATTAATTCCAGGTTCAATGGGTAATTTAAATGTATTAAATCCTTTTGCAATTATGCGTTCATTTTTATCAGGTTCAACACCTCCATGTCAACCTTTAACAATGCAAACAATTTCAGTAAAAAATGCAAAATCATCAGAAACACATTATGTTACATTAGCTGATATATCAAATATAGATCCATGTAGTTTTCCTGGAAAAAAAAATCCAGTAAATAAAAAAAAATGTAGAGAGACATTTCAAAATATAGAAGATGAGATTTTAATGCCGGATGACCCATTAGCACAAATATATTTTGCGAGTTTAGGTGTTTTAGGGTTGGTAATATTTTATCGTATAATGGAGAAGTCAGATTAGATATTATAAATAATATAATTATAATTTATAATGCTGAAAAGAAAAACAAAATCAAGACGTTTAAAACGTAAAAAAAATCGTAGAACACGTCGTTATCGAAAAGGTGGTAATGGAGATAATGTAAAATGTTGTATGTGTGAAAGAAATGTAGAAAAGGCTAATACGTTAGTTCCAAGAGAATGTTTAATGGAGCATGGTGAAAAGGCGGCTCATAGAATTTGTCAAGATTGTTGGTGGGACCCAACAATAGGTTTTGCACGTGAAGATGTCTCACATAAATGTCCAGGTTGTCAAAAAGGTTTTCCATTAACACGGTATAAAAAAGAGGCACCAATTTATGTGGAGTTATCAGATGATTAAATATATATAAAACCTACTTAAAGAGAACATACTTTAAGTATTTTATATATATATAATTTTATGATACTTAAAGAAAATCCACTTTTTACTACAACCATGTAGTATAAAGTTGAAAATTCCAAAAAAGTCATGAAGGAACGAAAACATTTTTGAAAATGGAAAAGTATTTTGACTTTTAAAAATTGGACATTTTTGAAAGAAATAAATGTCCAAAAAAAAATAACGCTGATATTTTATGGGAAAAGCATTCCATGACAGCATATTTTAAAATTAAGCTCTTATCACCAAAAAAATAATTATCATTTTGTTACGATAAATTTTTTTATTTAAACTTAAAAAAATCTTCTTTTTAGGATATATGGAGACATTTAGGGACATTTTGGAGACAAATGGGGACAAAATAAAATGTTGTTTTTGTAATAAAACATATAAAGAACGAACTGGATTATGGAGACATAAAAAACATTGTAATAAAAATAATGATTTAGCAACATTTAGCAACATTCTAGCAACAAATTATGACAATTTAGCAACATTCAGCAACATTCTAGCAACATCTACTGGGTTTCAGTGCGAATTTTGTAATAAAAATTATTTACACAGACAGGGACTATGGAGACATAAACAAACATGCAACTATTTACACCATACTAAGTGTGAAAAAAATTCTAGTAATATAGGAGACAAAGACCTTATTATGATGCTTGTTAAACAGAATACTGAACTTATGGAAATACTTAAAAATGGCACTACTAATAACACTCACAACACTACTACAACACATACTAATTCTCATAATAAAGCGTTTAATCTTAACTTCTTCCTAAATGAGACTTGTAAAAATGCTATGAATATAACTGATTTTGTTGACTCTATTAAGCTTCAGTTATCTGATTTTATAGAGGTAGGTGAACTAGGATATGTAGAGGGTATTTCTAAGATAATTGTAAAAAATTTAAATGCACTAGATGAGACTGTTAGACCTATTCATTGTACTGATAAAAAACGCGAGACATTTTATGTTAAGGATGAGAATAAATGGGAGAAAGAGGAAGAAGATATGAAAAAAATTAAAAAAGTGATTAAAAAGATTGCCTACAAGAATGAAAGACTTATGTCTTCTTACAAAGAGAAATATCCTGACTACAACGACCCTGATTCGAAAAACTCGGATAAATACAGTAAAACTGTTATAGAAGCATTGGGTGGCACTGGTAATGATGATATTGAAAAAGAAAATAAAATCATTAGACATATTTCAAGAGCTACAACAATCAATAATAAATAAAACAAATGTTTTGTAAAATATTTTAATTGATTTCAGTCTGTGTAATTTGAATATATTAAATTAATCAAAATCAAGTAAATCAACGCTTTTATTTTTACTTGTTAAATGCTCTGTTAAAATATCAATTGTTTTTGATTTTGTGATTAGTTCCCTTCTAAGTCCATTTATATCTTTTTCCATATGAGCAATTATTAATTTTTGTGAATTTACAACTTCTTTTAATTTATCACACTCAGTAAAAAAATTCATTTTATTTGTATTTACATCTGATAACCATTTAAGGTGCGTTTTTGTTTTAATGTGACTCGCAAAACTTGGTCTAGAATCAAATATATGATCCTTTCTTGCCCCACATGGACATTTAAGTCCATTTTTAAACTTACTTGATGGTGGTAAGTAATCAGAATAATTACCATCATCTCCAATACACGGTTCATATATGTCAGAATCTAAAGTTAAATCCATTAATACTTTTATGTAGTAATTTATTTTTAAATTATTTAAAAAACATATTTATAATATAAATCCCATTTGTAGTTGCTCCTCTGAAGTTAAATCACCAGTATAATTAAGTAATACAAAAAATAAAATATTATCTTGTGCGAATTCTTTAATACAATCTTGATGTGTTTCTAACGAACAGAACTTATTTGGGCTTTGTGGATCTATTTTTAATATTATATTATCTAAACTTTTTGCAATTAAAAATACGTGTTTAAAACCATTACGATTTTGTGTACCACAAAATATACAGTGTCCGGGTTTTATGTGTAAACTAACGTATTGAATAAATTCATTAATATTATTTGTCTGTGCAAAATTAAAATTTTTATTAAGTCTTAGTGAAAATATTAATTCTATTTCACCTAGTTCAAAACCTATTTTACTTAGTTTGGTAATTCTTAGTATATTTGCTGTATAAAAATCAAATATCCCTATAATTTGCATTGCACTTATAACACAATCCATATAGGACTGTGTGGTAAAAAGTCTTCTAAATGTTATAAGTTGTTGATTTGTAAGTACAAAATTACTTAGTGTTAATTCACCCCATGTTGGTCCAACATAGCCAGTAGGAAGTAAACCTCCTGTTTGGTAACTAGTGCTTTTATTATCCTTATAGACATTTTCTAAAGAGCAAATATTTGGTAACTGTGGTATGCTAACTGAAGCAGGAGGCAACTGTCCTCCTCCTCTTTTAGATATTTTTTTAATTATATTTTTTCTTATTTTTCTTATTTTTCTTGTTTTTGTCATTATATTATAATTTAATATAATAATTTAATATAATATATTTACAGTTTGTAATATTTATATCTTTTTCTCCGCATCTATATATTTGTTGCAATCAAGAATGGTAACTAGATTTAATTAGTTGTGGTGACTGTTTCCAGTGTGAATATTATCTAAAAAAAAGGTGTAAAAGATAATAAATTTTAATGTCTTCGTTGTCTATGTGTTCTTCCTCCTTTTTTGCGTCTGTAATTTTGTTGCATAGCAAGAATGCTAACTGGAACAATAGCTTGATTAATAATTTCACCTATAAATCCTCCTTTTCTACCACGTCTTCTTGTTCTACCACCAACCAAGTTATGTGGTTGAGCAGTTGGGCCAGAAAATGGACCGGCATGTGCGGCAAGTCCTGTTATAGGAGTATTGTCTTTAAAACCACCACGAATGCGTCTTCTTTTACTTCTTCTATGTTTACCTCCAGTTGTAGAAGCAAATGTAGGTGTAGTCATGGGAGCAGTTGACGCTTGAGATAGAGCAGGAGTATAAGATGAGGTAGATGAAGTAGAACCAGTTAAACTAGTTGTAGCATCAGTTGTAGCTTGCTTAGTTTTTTCCCACCAGCCAGATAACGTATTTGAAAGGTCGCCTAAAAAGCCTCCTTTCATTGTTCTATTTCTATGTCTTCTTGGCATTATATATTATAAAAAGAAATTAATATATAATTTTCTTAATTTAGATGTTTAATTTGTGATTTATTTGGTTTAAACTTTGTTAACAAATGTTGTATAAGCATAAAACGCAGCTAAACCACCAAGAATTTGAACAATAATATATGGTAATAAATCTGCTTGTGGTAATTTACCAGCAGCGTAGAGGGAAATGGCAACCGCAGGGTTAAACGCTCCACCTGAAATAACACCACCTAACATAACAGCAATAGCTAGAGCAGCACCAATCGCAAGCCAATTATCTGTTGCAAAAATTACAAAAACAAGAAACATTGTTCCCAAAAACTCGACTAAATATTTATTCATTTTATAAAGTAATTATAAAGTAATTATAAAATAAATTATTTATCTATTGATTCATTTTATAATTTATATGTAATTAATTCCTTTTAGGTAAATACTTAAGACCAAGAGCATTTATTAAATATTGTTCATATTCTTGACCTTTTCCGTTTTGCTTAAAGTAAGAGTAAATTCTACCTTGAGAACCAATTTTTGTGCGAGGGCTGCTAATAACAGTGGCAGGTCCTGTGCGTCCGTAACTACCTAAACCGTACATTGGGGTTAATGATGGATATCCGTTTGGCATATTATAATAATACTAAATATTATTTTTTTACCAAAGAAAAAGATACTTTACTCCATTTTCTAAAAATGAATTTAATAATTTTGACGCACAATTGACCCCCACCCGCAAGTTTTTCCATTACTTAAACTATAGTTTTCAATTGCTCCTTTCTTTTTAGGAGCAGTGCAACCACCTGAACGCATTCGTTTAATAGTAGAACGTGTTCCACTTGGATAGTAACTTTTAGTTCCTGTCGGTGCAGAGTTTGGTAAATTAACTTTATACGCAGTTTGACCAACAGCATTTGCTTTTACTATATTTATATACATAGACGATGGAATTGGTGCGATATAATTTGTATGTGTTGATACTGGCACTTGTCTTTGTGATGAATTAATTACATATGCTGCTGGAACAGACATTTTTCCTAAAGCCATTTGTTGAGCTTTAACACTTTGGCTTATAGCAGTTCTTAAATATTGTTTTCTCATATTTGAATTCATATCAGCATATACTGGTTCTTGCATTGGATAAAATTGTGGTGGTGTTGGTCTTATACCACGTAATATACCATAACTATGATATGGAATTTGACATGGTGTTTGACCTGTGCTCAATGGTCCAGTTATTGGGGAATTTACATAATTATTATATGAAACAGAACCTATATTAGTTGATACAGCGTATGGAGTTGTCATTATATATACAATAATATATTTTATTTAGTGCCAATGTATGTAAAATAACCAAATGCTGCTCCTTAAAATGACATATTACTGAATCTATATTTTTTTTATATTATTTGGCATTCCACAAAATAAACATAATTGAACTACTGTATTTGGTTCAACCATTAAATTATTATTTTTCTTACATTTGCAACATTTAAAGATGCCTTGTAGCTGGCAAATTTGATGATGATTGAAGTCTGTTTTTTGATATAACATTTGAAGTCTATTATTGTTCATATATTATATTAGTTATTTTTATTTTTGCTCCACTTTTTTCAAAAGTTGATTTAATAACGTCTAATAGCTCTGATAGCAGATTGACTAGCGTTAGATTGGTCACCTCCATAAGTAAGGTCGTTGTAGTTCTTATTGACCGCTTTTTGCTTCAAATATGTAATATAATCGGAACTATCATAAACATATCTAACATTGCATGCTGAAGCAGGAATATTGTTGAGTAATTGAAGAGAATTATAAGTAGCAGATGGAACACAAGTATCTTGCACTGAACCAAAACGTTGCCTTAGTCCTCTAAGTCCAGGTCTGCTTTGAAATGATTGACAAGAACCACCACAAGAATAATTTAAACGAGCTAATAAATCACCAGCATTATTAACTGCTCTAAAAGGTGTAGTAATTGGTTGTTTTAAATTATCACGTCTTAATTGACTTGGATATGTTGTATTCCACGCATTCTTTAATGTGAAACGAATTTGTTCAAATTCAGCGTAACGTTTATCTACATTTTGAGTTTGCTGTGGCATATAACCTCTAATAGCACCACCAGAATTTTTTGGTCTAACTACTAAAGCTTGAAATGCTACATTACTTCCATTTATTGGGCTTGAATATCCTACAGATGTTGACATTTATATAATACTATAGTAAAAAAAAGTTTTGAAATATTTATCTAAACATTTGATTATAAAAAAATATTAAAATAATATATAATGTTTAATTTTTTACTATTAGTTAGTGCTATTATTTTCATTTCAATTGATTTTGTATATTTAAATGTTATGAAAGGTTATTTTGATAATCAAATCAAATCAATACAAGGGTCACCAATTAAAATGAATTATTTAGGAGCAGCTATTTGTTATATATTATTAATTATAGGTATTAATTATTTTATCATAAAACCTCGTAAATCAGTAAGCGACGCATTTCTTTTAGGTATTGTTATTTATGGTGTTTATGAAACAACAAATTATGCATTATTTAAAAATTGGTCAATTCTTACAGTAATTATTGATACATTATGGGGTGGACTATTATTTGCAGCTACAACATATATAGTAAATTTATTACGCTAAATATAAATAGTTACTAAATAAAATCTATATCGTTCCAACAACTCTTCGGGGTTTTTAGAATAATTCCCAAAACCAAAATTTACACGCCTTGAAATAGGCGCACAAAAATAAAGTAACTAATAACAAATTTCTCTCTATTTATAACCAATTTACTTTTTTTGTAACCTTTTAACGGTTTTTCCTTTTGACACAACCTTCTTTTTCATATTTTTCGTATTTCTCTTTTTACGGATTCTTCTTAGTTTACGTGTTTTCTTAGATTTGTTTCCACCGGTTGTTTCGCTAAATGTTAATAATTCTGATGGCTTAAATAGTTCATCATTAAATAGTTGAGTAATAAATCTGTCATGTAAATTTTTTATATCATTTATATCGGTGTAATTAATAAAATAATCTTTGTTAGTTCTTTTAAAATTACTATAAATATATTGATTTTTTAAAAGTAACTCTAAATATGAATTTAAAAAGAATCTAGTATCAACCTTGATAGTATGAAAATTACCGTCAACTATTTTATAATAATACAAAAATTGTATTTTGAGTTTCTCGTTAGTTCGCATTGTAAATAAAAATAATAGTGCTATTTCATCAACTTTAAATGAGTTTTGATTTTGATAAATTAATTCATATAAATAAAAAAGTCTCGCTATATGATTTATAGATTTATGAATAACATCCTTCTCATTTGATTCCCCATATGCTTTTTTTCTCTCTATGTATGCGTTAATATTATCACTTATTAAGTGGTTATAATTACTAATGTTAAATGATTTTTTATTTATTGTTATTGTATTAATACGAGGTAGCTTATATGAGTCTGATGTTGGTGTAAATTCTATATTAGATTCTGGAAGTGGAATAATAATTTCAATAACGTGATCAATAACAGAGATGCCGAAATCTTCAATTTTACATACAACTTGAATTTTAAACATAGATTTGTCCTCGTTTAAAAAACCTACAACGTACAGTTTGCTAAGCTGTTGATTTTTATATCCAAAATCAGCATTTTTATGTTCAAGTGGAATATCACTATAATCATTAATATTAAAATTTACTACGTGTTCCATATTATTAAATAGCATTTGAATAGATTTAACATTTTCAACCATTTTTTCAAATACCCATCTTGTAAAATCACTATAAAAAGAACTAATTTTTTTATCAGTATTTAAAAAATAAACATTACCTTTCTCATTATAAGTTAATTTAGGTGGATATAATACAACATCTATATCACCAGTAGCATCACAATAATTATACAAATTTACATTATTAAATTTTTTGTCTAAAATTTCATAAACTGTACCTCCTGTAAAAAAATATAAAGGAGGGCTACTACTACTACATTGACTTACTATTTGTATTTTATTTTCAACATTTGTATATTTAGAGATGGGATTAGAAGTATCTTCTGTTTCATCAATATATTCACAATTGCCATTATAAGTATAAGAATTTAAAGGCATAGAAGTAACACAATTTATAAAATACTCAGCATACGGATATATATAACCAATAAATAACTTTCTTTTTTCATCAAATGTATATTTAAAATTTGGAACTTTAATTAAAGGTTCTAAACCTCCTTTTTGTAATATATTCATAATATAATAAACTAATATTTTAAGTTTGTGTTAAAAACCTGAAAATAATAAACGTAATAATTTGGTTGATAATGAAATAATATTTAATTATAATTATTATTATTTCATTAATAATTTATCATATATGGTAAAAAATAAACTAAAACAATTAATATAATAATATTAACATTTAAATTATAGGTGGCAAAATGAGAACTCAATAAACAAGCTATTATCATCATGAAACTATCACCCAGAATTGCGCCTGCGCCTACTTCATTAGCATAATCCTTAAAGAAATCTAACATCTCATTATATCCTCTTGGTAATGATTTGAATAACCAATAGAATAATATGTCATGAATAATTTGTATAGAAACAGCTAAAGCTGTAAACTTCCAAATATTAAACGAACTAAAAAAGAATTTATAAAAAAATCTGGAGAGAATAATTCCAATTACTAGTATAAGTATATCAGCAATAGCTGCGCTTAATTGATATTTTTGATACCACTTTTGTAAATAATAAGATGTAAATACATTGTGGAACACTAAAAAAATAATAATTAAATCGGCATTTATACAACCATTAAGTATTGGTAAATAGTCATTTAGATTATTAAAATTTGAAATATCCTTGAACAAGAGGTAGCTTTGACTTAACATATATATAATTTATATATAATTTATATATTTATTTATTAACCTTCAGTAATTAAACGAGGTGCGATATTCATTGTATTCAACTCTTGGAATAAGAGCTTGCAAGCATACGGAATTTCTACATAAGCAAAGTCCGTCCTGTTTCCACAAGTATGACACAAGTGAATATGCATTTTATCGTTATATGATGCAATTAGACCACATTTTTTACAAAGATGTACTTGATATGAATCAGACGCGTCATACATTCTTCCACGCGTAAATCTTGCTGCACCGTGTGAAACCATACAATCTCTCTCCATCTCACCAAATCTAAGACCTCCATCACGACTTCTACCTTCAGCAGGTTGACGAGTGAGATTAACCATTGGACCAATTGAACGACTATGAGCCTTATCATTAACCATGTGCTTTAGACGTTGGTAGAATACTGGACCCATAAACACACTGCATTCAACTTGTTCACCAGTTAAACCATTGTATAATAATTCATTACCGTGTGCCTCATATCCTGCCTTTAATAGCAATTGACAAATTTGATTTACATCAAAATCCCCAAATGCAGTCCCGTCTCCAAATAATCCTAGTTCAACTAATACCTTACCAAGAACAGTTTCCTTAAGCTGACCAATAGTCATACGAGATGGAATCGCGTGTGGATTGATAATAATATCTGGTTTAATTCCATTTTCAGTATAAGGCATATCACATTCAGGAATAATATTACCAACCGTTCCTTTCTGACCATGTCTAGATGAGAACTTATCACCAATAACAGGTTTTCTTACAGCTCTAAGTCTGACCTTAGCGAAATTATAACCTTCCCCGTTTCTATCGATATAATTCTTATCAATATAGGTCTCCTCAACAGTTTTATATATTTTACTCTGGTCTCCATACTTAATTATTTTAGTATTGTCATTTCTATTTTCCTTGATTGGAGTAACCTTAGCGATAATTACATCACGGTTTTCAACCAAAGTATTTTCAGGAATAACACCTTTAGAATTAACTTTATTATAGTTTCCCATCTTCATTCCCTTTGTTTTGCTAGCATCAGGTTTGCAACGAATTTCTTCATCTCCATTAATTTTCTGCTTATCTTCATCTTTTTCAGTGTGATAGATAGTAGCCAATGCCATACCTCGGTCAATTGAACCCTTGTTAATAAGCAAGGAATCTTCTTGATTATATCCTGTATGGGTCATGATAGCAACAATAAGCTGATTTCCTGAAGGAATTTTATTAAGATGAATTAAATTCATAATACGTGTTTCTACAAGTGGTTTCATTGGATAATTTAATATATAAGCTGTTTTATCCATTCTATTCTCGTAGTTTGTAGCATAAACACCCATTGCTTGTTTTCCTTGAGCACATTGATATGTATTTCTAGGAGATTGATTATGTTCAGGGAAAGGAATACATGATGCAAGAACACCAAATATAGTTGATGGATGAATTTCGCAATGAGTATACTTATTTAATTTATTATTAGGATTAATCAAATCTTTGGGAACAGTAGCAATCATAGACCAACTTTGTTCTTCAGGATCAATATACTCTAGAACAGATTCATCAATTTTAGACGCAGTTAGTAAATTATCCCAGTTATATTCACCAGTTTTAAGCTTTGAAATGATATTATTATTAATTATAATATTTTTATTTTTAACTCGAAGAATTGGTCTAGTTAATCTTCCACTATCATTACATACTCTAATTTCTTTTAATTTGTAATCAAATACAACTGATGTATAAATATTAATAATACCCTTGTTTTTCTTATCCTTCAGCATATTATATAATTCTTCAGGATTTAATGTAATGCCAACCCATGCACCATTGATAAATACTTTAACTTTATTATAAATATCTTCTGATGCCAATTCAGGGTCATTAATCTTAATAATATTTGGCAATATATATTCGTGTAATGGTAATGAGTTTGAATAAATAGTAATATGTGTCATGTAACTAAGATTTTTGACTAGACCAACAGATTGACCTTCTGGAGTATTATGTGTTACTAATCCATCTTTTAAACAAAATCTTCCACGTTTATCGTGAAGTTGCCAACCAACATAAGGTCCTATTCCGGCTTCTTTTAAACTAAATTTTGAAGACATAAAAGATTTACTCCGAATTATATTAATTTCATTAACCATTGGCATTAATTTTTTTCTAGATAAAAGCGTTGGTATTTCACAAATTTTATAACCAGTAATTCTCAATTCTTTGTAATTACTAAATTTTGTTTCGTTAGTTTTTGTATCAGTCCATTGACTTACTCCATCTGTTATTCCACAACAGAAACCAAGAGACATTGCCAGCGTATAAGCATCATCCACAATTTTATAGTTTGCTGGTCCTTGACAAATACGTATTTCATGTCCATTATCACGTACAGAACCGTCTGTATCTATTAAACCTGCTAATACTTTTAATCGTGTATCTCTATCATTAGTAAGATATACATTTGGAATATGTTTATTGTCCAAAAGATTATATTGGCGAAGATATTTTTTTAATGGTGCTTCTTCTACTCTATTACATAAACCATTTATTTTTGCCTCACAATTTAATTTAGAAACAACATAATAATTATATCTTTTTCCTTTTTTAATTAATGCTCCATTTGTTTCAGCCCAATTTGTCAAGTAAGACAAAGTTTCATTATCAGTTTTATAATTTAGAGCAAAACCAGTTCCATCTCTTAGACCATCACCTAACCACATTCCGAGTAAATAAGGGTCCATATTGACATTTTGTTTAGGCCAATTAATGCCCTCTGTTTTAAATAAAACTAATTTATCTTTTGTTCTTTTATCTAATTTTAAATAATTTTCAATAGTAATGTCTATAGTATTATTATCATCATTTAAATTACTAATAAATTGTTCTGCTTCATTATATGAGTTAAAATATTTTTCTTTAAATTTCATTTCTATACGATCCATAAATTCAACAATATGAGTATAATTTCTGTCTTTTCTATTTGATTCCAATATTGTTTTATGACTGCGTATTTTAAGAGTAAGAATATGATTATCTGTTACTCTGTGTTTCATAAAATTATTTTTATCTGGTATTATATCATACATATTTTTAAAACCTGAACAAGTTTTTCGCACTCTTGTTTGATTGCCTAGGTCATCTATTAAAATGTCATCTATTTTAATTTCTAGAGCTTTTTTAAAAGTTCCATCCCACATTAAAATTTTGGTCTCTGGATCAAAACATTCTGCAGGACATAAGAACCCCCACGAAGTATTATGTAATTTACGAGGAGGAACTAATTTACCACTCTTATCTGTAGGTGTAGAAATTCGTCTAGCATGACTTAAACTCGAAACATAGTTTAATCTGTTATAAACTTGTGCAACACCGACCTTATTAGAATTACTGTGCTTGATACCAAAATCACCAGTTGATAATGCACGTTTAATTCCATTCTCAATGGTTGCAGATTTAATAATTTTATAAATATTTGTAAGATTAATAATATTTTCATAATCATCTTTTGAACGCCAAGAACCGGTATTAATTTCACGAATAACTTGTTTTTCCATATCCTTAACCAGCTTATTGAAGTAATTTCTATAAAGATTATTAATTAATGTTCCTGTTAAATCAACACGTTTATTCAAGTACGAATCTCTGTCATCTTGTTTAATAATCTCAAAATATGCCAACAGTAACTTGTTAGCCATATAACCTAAGAAGTAAATTTTTTGTTCGATGTTATGACAATGTGGGAATAAATCATTATTAAGAATATCAAGAGTAAACTCATGCTTCTTCTTAGCACCAGTTTCTTTATCCATATTAATCGGAGTATACATAGCAAAACTAGTGATATATTTGATACATTCTTCTTGTGTTAGGAATTTATCGGCTTCAATAACAGATGCTTGCAGAGCTTCAAGTAATAATTTATTTTTCTCATTTTTAATATCAAGTAATATTTTTTGGCAGATTTCCTTATCTGTGATAATGCCTAATGCTCTAAAAACAATAAACAATGGAATAGGTTGCTTAATGCGAGGGATGTCAATAACAATTGGAAGTCCAAAACCATTATTTTTAGAACTCAATAACATAGAAATTTGCTTAGGAGAAATGCACTTAAAATCAGGAACGGATTTAATTTCAGCTTTCCATAAATATTTAGTATCATTTTTCTCAATATTATAACAATATACACGATTTTCAGCTGCACGTTCTTGTCCCAACACAGTTTTCTCAGAACCATTAATAATAAAATATCCACCAGCATCGAATTTACATTCACCAGTTTGTGAATTATCAAAATGCTTATACTGGTTCAATACACAAATATTAGACTTAAGCATAATTGGCAATTTACCAATATGAACACGTGGAATAGTTTTATAAAAGATTTGTGTATTTTCTAGATTTGGTCCATTTCTTACCAGATATTTAATATTAACATCGACAGTAGTAGATGCAGCATAAGTAAAATTTCGCAAACGAGCTTCCTGAGGGAACATGAGTTTGATAGCACCATTATTTTCATGGATTTGAGGTCTGTAAATGTTAAAATTTTCAAATGTAACAAAGACTTCTAAAGCATATTTTTTAGATGTAAGGTCAAAATCTTGTTCAGATGCAATATGCACAGGATTAAACATTTCTATAGTTTTTGTAATTTGGTATCCTACAAAATTATTATAAGATTCCAATTGATGTCTTACAAACCTTTCCAACTGTTGACCAGTGAAATATGACTCAATAATATTCCATGGTGTTTCAATATAAGGTTCATTCTCAATATCAAACAACCCCTTATCTTCTTGACAATTAAAAGTAGAACTCATTGTTGGTTGGTTATCGATTGTATATGACATCAATTTTGGGGTTATTTAACATTTCAATTTATTTTTAAATTGTTTTAATATATTATATTATATTATACTAAAATTAACCAAATTTAGATTGATTTATTTAAAATATATAAAATATATAAAATATATAAAATACTTAATCAATACATAAAACAATATAAATAATTTTTAATATATTAAAATAATGGCAAATAAACTTAAGCTTTACGTATTAGACCCCTCCAGAATTAATAATTATAATAAATTCCTATCAACATTAGATAATAATAGTAATTTAAATCCATCAAAAGAAACAAAATTGGAAGAAATTATAACATTAAAAGATGAAGATTGTATTAAAAAAGAAATTGATAAAATTATTGATATTGATAAAATTATTGATAATATTAATAATAAATTTACTTTGAATGATATGTCATCATTCAATTTTACAGGACAAAATAGTAATGATATTGCAAAGGAACCAAATGACCCGAACAAATATATTGATTATTTAAATAAGAATTTGAATAAGAATTTGAATATTAAAATAAACAAAAAGTCTGTTCCTAGAACATCACCTATATGCTGCAATAAAAAAGTAGAACCAACAATAGCACCAATAATAGTGCCAATAGTAGAACCAATAGTAGAAATAAGAGAAACTATAAATATCGAAGTAGAAATTAATAATATAACAGATATATTAAAATTAATTGATACTTATAAAGCAGAACCAAGTATTAAATACAATATTAATATGAAAGCACTTCATAGTATTAAAGAACCATTAGATGAACTAAATAATATGATAGGTATGAAAGATTTGAAAAATAGTATTGTAGATCAAATATTATACTTTATTCAAGATCTACATAAAAATAAAAATGCATGTGGAGAATTTTTACACACTGTAATTTATGGGCCACCTGGAACAGGAAAAACAGAAATTGCAAAAATAATGGGTAAAATTTATAGTAAAATTGGAATTCTCTCTAATGGAACATTTAAAAAGGTTACAAGAAACGATTTAGTTGCTGGGTATTTAGGTCAAACAGCAATAAAAACAAAGGATGTTATAAAGGAAGCATTAGGTGGTGTGTTATTTATTGATGAAGCTTATTCTCTCGGTAATCCTGAAAAAAAAGATAGTTTTTCTAAGGAATGTATTGATACATTGTGTGAGGCATTAAGTGATAATAAAGAAAATCTTATGGTTATTATAGCTGGATATGAAAAAGAATTGAAAGAATGTTTTTTTAATTATAACCAAGGATTAGAGTCTAGATTTACTTGGCGTTTTAAAATGGATGAATATACTCATGAAGATTTACATAAGATCTTTTTAAAAAAAGTAAAAGATATTGGGTGGGAATTAGATGATAATTATAATATTTCAACAGAATGGTTTAAAAAGAATAAGAATTACTTTAGGTTTTATGGAAGAGATATAGAAATGCTTTTGACTAAAATAAAAATAGCTCATAGTAGAAGAGTGTTTTGCAAACCCGAAACAGAAAAGAAAAAATTAACAGTTAAAGATTTAGATAAAGGTTTTGAAATATATTTGAAGAATGACGATATTAAGAATAAGAGAGAAGAAGAAGAAATAAAACGACAAATATACAACTCTCTTTACTGTTAATGTCTCCGCGTGCGGATTAACTAATTATTTTTTATTTGATATAATAATAGATGTCAAATAAAACAATTTCAATTAATCCATCATTATTTAGTATAGGTGGTTCAAAAACAAAAAAAAATAGAGAAAAAAATGCAAAACCAACATCAGTTCCAATTATTTCACCAAATGTTCTTAAAAATAAACTTTTAAAACGAATTAAAGAACATAAACAAAGAGAAACACAAAATTTAGATAATAATAAAAAAAAACTTGAGCCAAAAATTGAAGAAATAAAACCTTCAAAAAAATCAGATGAAATACTTGATTTTAATGATGATTTTAATGATGAGTTTAATGATTCGATTAATTATTTACAAACACTATCTAAACAAAAACGTATTGATGATGAAAAGGCAAAATATGACGATACAAAACAAAAACGTAAAGAAGAAATAGAGAGAAGAACAATAAGAAATTATCATTTAGGAGGAGTTCCAATGAATCATCAAGAAATTAACATGGAATTACCAGATGAATTACAAGAACAAATTATACAACAATCTATCATTACAGAACCTTATAAAATTAATTCATCATATAAAAGTGATAATGTTCCTTATGGTGTTTTGAAAGGAGGATTAAAACCCAGTTATAGAGAATGGGCAAAAACACAACGGAGTAATATTGTTACAAATCCAAATGCATCATTAATTATTCAAGGTGGAACTATAAACTCCGCTCAAAATGCTAGAGAGAATAGATTAAATATATTAAAAGAAAAAATTAGAGAAAAAAATCAGGCATCCGAACAAATAATGACAGAAAATTTAATTAAAAAGCCAGTTGAGACAATTATTAATACAGAAAATATATCACCATATCTAGTAATGCCATCAACAATGACAAATATAATTACAGAGAATTCACATAACTCAGTAGAACCAAATGAAAAAATAATAGCTACAAAACATATTACCAAGAAAACTATTAAACGCAAATATATACTAGGTCGGTCTCAAATAAAACAAACTGTTGGTGTGTTAATTAAAGATAGAGGAACAAGAAAACTAGTTTTAAATGCACAAAAAGAACTAAAACGCAGAAATATTAACGATATTAAAGGATATTTAAAAGAACATAATTTAATTAAAATAGGAAGTAATGCACCTAATGATATTATACGCAAACTATATGAAACATCCATGTTAGCAGGAGAAATAACAAATAGTAATTCAGATACTTTACTACATAATTTTACAAAAGAAGACAAGCAATTATAAATTAAAATATCTAGTTAATTTAATATGGAATCAATAAAAAGCAAATTAACACAAAATCAAAAAATATTTTTCGAAAATATGTCTCAATATATAGATAAAGAGTTATATTTTTATGGAAGTATTAAAAGAATAGATTATATAAAAGGTAAAAGTGATGTCGATGTAGATATATTTACAGAAAATGAAAATAGTACAATACAAAAATTATGTAATTTTTTAAATTTAAAAAAAAGTGATTTTAAAAAAATTATTTATAAAACTAATAAGTTACTTATTTATGGTTATAAAACAAAATATAAGGATGATGTGAATAAATTAGACGTGGAAATTTCAGTTTATGATGAAAAGTACCAACCACTAGTCTTATATGACCATAATAATGAATGTTATTTACCTTTTTATATAACTATTACACTATTTATAATTAAAACACTTTATTATAATTTAGGTATCATATCTGACAAGTCATATAGGAGATGTAAACAATTTTTAATGAATCCAAATGATGAGATGCGATTTATTTTACTAGATGATTAATATACTATAATAAAGATAACTTAATATACTATAATAAAGATAACTTAATATACTATAATAAAGATAACTTAATATACTATAATAAAGATAACTTAATATACTATAATATGTCTTTGATTAAAGAATATTTTGATTTAACTAAAAAATATCAAGATGAATATGGAGAGAATACAATATTATTAATGCAAGTAGGCGCATTTTTTGAGGTTTATGGTATTAATGATAAAGATACTCAAACCATTATTGGTAGTAAAATACAATATTTCTCTCAAATATGTGAATTAAATATTGTAGATAAAAATACATGTATCGGAGAAAGCGGTGTAATAATGGCTGGTTTTAAGGATATTCAAATAGAGAGATATATTAAAAAAATTCAGGATGCTGGTTTTACAGCAGTTGTATATGCACAGGATGAAAATATGAAAAATACTACACGAAGCTTGGCAGGTATTTTCTCTCCAGGAACATATTTTCATAGTGAATCTCAAAGCCTTACAAACTCAACAACCTGCATTTGGATTGACTATATTGAGAATAAAGTCGTAATGAAGGGCAAATATGTAGTTGTAGGAATAGCAAATATTGATATATATACAGGCAAAACTACTTTATTTCAATTTAAAGAAACTTATGTAAATAATCCAACTACTTATGATGAATTGGAGAGATTTATTTCTATTTATAATCCAAGTGAAGTAATTTTAATTTCAAATTTACCACAAGATAAAGAGATGGATTATATTATTAATTATGCAGGTATATCATGCAGTTTAATTCATAAAATTAATTTAAAAAATACAGATTTATTAACAAAAACAAAAGCATCCATGGTAAAAAATTGTGAGAAACAATCTTATCAAAAAGAAATTATCTCTAAGTTTTATACATTTGATAACTTTGATATTTTTATACAAAACTTTAATGATAATAATATTGCTACACAATCTCTCTGTTATTTATTAGACTTTATTTATCAACATAATCCACAATTAGTAAATAAAATAGCTGAACCTGTATTTGAAAGTACCTCAAAACGTTTAACATTGGCTAATCATTCTCTCAAACAACTTAATATAATTAATGACGGTAATGTAAAGCCAACCAAATACTCGTGTGTATCTGAAATGTTAAACAATTGTTTAACACCAATGGGCAAACGCAGATTTTTGTATAATATTTTAAATCCAATTTGTGATGAAGTTTCTTTAAATCGTGAATATAATATTACTGACTATATAATCAGTAATTTTTCACAATTTGATAGAGATTTGAAAAGTAAATTATCTTTTATCAAAGATATTTCAAAGTTTGAGAGACAAGTTTTCTTAAAAAAAATTACACCAAAATCTTTTACTGTTTTATTTTCAAATTTACAATTAATATCAGATATATTTAATATTGTCCAAAATGATAGAGAAATAATTAGTTATTTAAATGTTTTTGATGAAAATATTGAACAAATAGGCGACTTATGCATTAACTTAATGAATTTTATTAATCAAAATATTGATATTCAGCTTGCTAAAGATGTTGACCAGTATCAACAATTTGAAGTAAATTTTATAAAACAATCAGTCGATATTGAATTAGACAAAAAATCAGAATTTCTTAAAGATTCAGAAACTGGTTTAGAAGCTATTAGAGAGTATTTAAGTAATTTAATAGAAAATAAGGAAAAGAAGAGTACAAAGTCAAGTGAGTTTGTTAAAATTCACGAAACTGAAAAAAATAATTATAGTTTAGTTAGTACAAGTAGAAGATGTAAGATTTTACAGGATGCTTTGCCTACTACATCAACATCAACAACTTTAAAGACAAATAATGATAAAACTTTGTCATTTACTGTTTCAAAAACTCAATTTAGTTATGAAAAACAATCATCTTCAAATAATTACATTACAGATGTTCAAATAAATTCTCTCTGTAAGAATATTTCAACAACTAAAATTTCTATGAAAGACCAAATAACACTAGTTTATAATAGGATAGTAGAACAATTTGGTTCTTTCCAAAAGGAGATAGAGAGAATAATTCATTTTATTACAATGATTGATATTATTTATACAAAAGCCACAATAGCAAAGAAATTTAATTATTGCAAGCCAGTAATTGTTGAATCAGATAAAGCATTTGTAAATTTAAAAGGGTTGCGACACTGTTTGATTGAACAATTTAACTTGAATGAATTATATGTTACTAATGATATTTCTCTCGGTGATGGAGATACAGATGGTGTTTTATTGTTCGGAACCAATGCAGTAGGCAAGACTACTATTATAAGAGCATTAGGTATTTCTATTATTATGGCTCAAGCAGGTTTATATGTTCCTTGTTCTGAGTTTCAGTTTAAGCCATATAAGAGTATATTTACACGTATAATTGGTAACGATAATATCTTTAAAGGATTGTCTACATTTGAGGTTGAAATGTCGGAGCTTCGTACTATCTTACGTCTAATGGATGAAAATAGTTTAGTATTGGGTGATGAATTATGCTCTGGAACGGAAACTATTAGTGCAATTAGTATTTTCGTCGCTGGAATTCAAAAGTTATATCAATCAAAGAGCAGTTTTATTTTTGCTACACATTTACATGAGATTGTTAATTATGAGGAAATAACCGAACTAAAAACTGTTCATCTTAAGCATATGGAAGTTATTTATAATAAAGAGCAAGATATCCTGATATATAATCGTAAATTAAAGGATGGTTCAGGAGCAAATGTTTATGGTCTAGAAGTTTGTAAATCATTAAATCTTCCATCTGACTTTTTAGAAGTAGCAAACCAAATACGTTTAAAATATAATACAGACTGTAAAAGTATGCTTTCTCTCAAACAATCTCGTTATAATGCCAACAAAATAGTTAGTTTATGTGAGAAATGTAGTAAAAATATGGGAACAGAAGTACATCATTTGCAACATCAGGCTGATGCTAACGAAGATGGTATTATTTCTACAAATGATGCTATATTTCATAAAAATAATTTAGCAAACTTAATGACCTTATGTGAAAGTTGCCATGATGAAATTCATAAAAAAAATTTGAAACAGAAAAAAGTGAAAACATCAAAAGGACAAAAGTTATTAGAATTTTAAATATTGTGTAAATATATAATAAATATATATGGATATGATTACTAATTTTAATGCACCTATTATACCTCATTATAGTCCTATATCAGCAAAAGGAGGTAAACGTCGAAGCAAAGCAGGGCGAGCCTTAGGAAGTCGTAAATATCGCACTAGAAGACATAGACGAACAAATAAATCAAGAACTAGAAGACATCATTAGATTAAATCGAAGATGCCGTTGGTTAAATCGAAGATGCCGTTGGTTAAATCGAAGATGCCGTTGGTTAAATTATATAATAAAAAAATATATAATTTAATAAACCAAAATATTTAATGTCTGCGACTGTGTCTTCGTCTGTGTCTACGACTGTAGCTGCGTCCACCAGCCATTTTGCGACTGCGACTACGACTAATATTACTGCTACGAGAACGACGACCTTTAGATACAATATGTGAAATCGATTTAGCACCTTTTACTCCTAAATCTAATCCAGTTGACATGGTTCCATAAACAAGGGAAACACCTTTTTCAATTACTGGAATAGAAGCATCCGCAACATTTTTAGCAGTTGTTCCAACTGTTTTTAATCCCTTATCAACTACAGGTAAAGTCTTATCAGCAGTACTGGTAATTGTTTTCATAACACTTCGACGACTTTTTCGCGATTTTGCCATTATAAAATAAGTATATAAAATATTTATTTATATTAGTATGGATTTGAAATATATTCTAAAGATATTTATTGTCGCTTTTCTTATTCTCTCTTTAATTGTATTTGTAAACTCTATTGGATTGAACTTAAATGACCCTGAAACAACAAAGAAGTTACTTCAAGTAGTTACAATTGAGGGACTTAAAAGTCAAATACCTACAAGTGGAAGTAAAGCATTTTGTGATATGCATAGTGGGTTTGATTTAGAAAATTCGTGTGAAAAACTTACAAAATATAACTGCGGACTAACATCATGTTGTGTTTGGACGAGCGATAACAAATGTAAAGCAGGAAATAAATCAGGACCAACCTTTAATTCTGATTCAAAAGGTAAAACACAACCACTTGATTACTACTACTTTCAAAATCAATGTTATGGAGAGAAATGTATAAATAATTAATAAATTATGGGTAATAAAAATAAATATACATTACACCCTTATACCCGTTACCACCAGCAAAATTCGTTGTGAATGGGTTTAAATTACCGGCACCGCCTCCACCAGAACCATATGTAAGAGCAGATTGTCCGTTATTATTAGTATTTCCATATCTTGCACCACCAAATCCATTGTTACCCGCTGCTCCACCAAATTCTCCCGTATTACTTCCACCTCCACCACCACAATAAGAAGTATCCAGAGATATACCAACAGGAATTACAAATGGGGTTGACTTTGAACTACTATTAGAACCGTCTTGTTTAGTATCACCACCATTACCACCACCACCGCCACTAATTCCACTAATTCCAGACGCAATTCCTTCTTTTCCTGGGTTAGCTCCCACACCTCCTCCACCACCGCTACATGATACTATTGTGATAGGTGATGTGTTTATAATGGTGGTAATGTAGGTGGATTCTCCAGAACTTCCATCGCCACCTTTTGAACCATTTGTTCCAGCAACTCCTCCATTTCCTCCAGTTCCAATATGTATATTGTATGTTCCATTCATAAAATTATATGAATTCAACAAATAATTACCTCCACCACCACCTCCTCGTCCAGAAGAAGAACTCGAAGATGTTGAATTCCCAGAACCACCACCACCACCACCACCAACACATATAATTGATGCATTATTAATAGAAGAATTAAATGATATTGAACCAGACGAATTAAATGTTATAATATAATAATTAGAAACATACTGAACTGTTCCTGTTGTTGTAAAAGGAGCAGTCTTAATTTTCGCGGCAAAAATTTCATTTAAATCTTGTCCATTTACATTGAATCCCGTAACTATTGCTTTTGAAAGATTACTATTATATGTATAAATATTACCATTACTTATTGTAGCTGCTAATTTATTTCCATCACTTGATGATGTAATTGAACTCCAATTTTTGGAACCAGAACCAGTTTGTGGTGTCCAGCTTGAACCAGAATCAGTTGATGTATAAATATTACCCACACCTACAGCAGCGGCTAATTTAGTTCCATCACTTGATGATGTAATTGAAGTCCAATTTCTGGAACCAGATGAATTGTTGTTTGTGGTCCAAGTTACACCAGAATCAGTTGATGTATAAATATAACCACCGTCTACTACAGCGGCTAATTTAGTTCCGTCACTTGATGATGTAATTGATGTCCAATTTCTGAGAGCATCAGTTTGGTGTGGTATCCAATTCGTAAAAGGAGTAGTTGATGTATAAATATTACCACCAACTACTACAGCGGCTAATTTAGTTCCGTCACTTGATGATGTAATTGATGTCCAAAATCCGGAAGGAGCACTAGTTAGTATCCAATTCGTAAAAGGAGTAGTTGATGTATAAATATTACCAACACTTTTAAAAACATCAAATGTTACAGCGGCTAATTTAGTTCCATCACTAGATGATGTTATTGATTGCCAAGCTCTGGAACCAGAACCAGTTTGTGGTGTCCAACTTGAACCAGAATCAGTTGATGTATAAATATAACCATCATTTACTACAGCGGCTAAATATTTTCCATCACTAGATGATGTAATTGAACTCCAATTTCTGAAAGGAGCACTAGTTAGTATCCAAGTTACACCAGAATCATTTGATGTATAAATATAACCAGTACTACTTTCTACAGCTGCTAATTTAGTTCCATCACTATTTGATGTAATTGATTCCCAATATTTGGAACCAGAACTTGTTTGTGTCCATGATAGTTGTGCGAAAACTTGATTTAAATCTTGTCCTCCTTGAATTTTATATCCAGTTGCTGTTGGATAAGAAGTGCCTAAACTTAATGGTTGAAAAATATTTGATAAATCAATTCCACTAACAGTATAAAAAGTGTCTGGGTTACTCATATATATTTAATAAATAAATAATAAAAAATTGATTTAAATTTAAAAACATATTAGAATAATATAGTTAAATAATATAAGAGATGATAATCCCAATTAAATGTTTTACTTGTGGCATGGTTATTGCCGATAAATACAGACACTATTTAGCTGAAGTTCGTAAAAAAAAATTAGCAAAAAATGCCGAAAGCGATAACTTCGATATAGATAAAGTTGTTTATTTAACAAAAGAATTTCATGAAAAGACGCCAGAAGGTGAGGTTTTAGATGATCTTGGTATGAAAAGAATGTGTTGCCGAAGACATTTCTTAACTCATGTTGATATTGAATAAATTTCTTATTATATTATATAAATGGGTAAAACCAAGGGTTTAAAAAATACTTCTAGAAGAAGTAATAAACTTTATAGAATGAAAGGTTGTGCTAAAAAAACTCGTAAAAATCATTTAGGTGGTAGTCCAGATGCTCCTTTAGCATATACTGGTAAACCAATCCTCACTCAATCAAATCCTTTTTTAGCTTATACAGGTAAGGGAGGTTCTACTTGTGGATTAAGCAATGCTAGTAGTATTCAACAAAATATTAATGCTGTGAATCCAGCAATTCCAAATACTGGTCCACCTATTACACTAACAGGAACACCTATTTGGAACCAAGCATCTACACAACGTGGAGGAACATGTGGTAGTGGTTGTCCATTAAGTCCTTCTACTATAATGGTTGGAGGTTGTGGTGGTTGTGGTTCATCTATGACTGGTGGATGCGGTCCTATGTGTGCAATGGGTTTTATGGTAGGTGGAACACGCCATCGTGTTGGGTGTAAATGCAGTAAATGTAAAAAGACAAATATGAAGGGAGGAAATGTTGGAATTCCTTATCCGGATGGTTTAGTTGGGTCACCATTTACTCCCGCTAACGTTAATGGATGGCCAGGTGTAAATGGAATACCAGGTGACAGAAATTATTCTGCTCAAAATATGTATTTACAAGATCCTCAAACAGCTATGAAAGATGTTGGTAATCCACCATTTTCAGGAGGTCGCAAGAGAAAACAAAAAGGTGGAACTCTCTCTAATTTAATGGGACAAGACTTAATTAATTTAGGGAGACAATTTCAATTTGGTGTTGGAAGTGCGTATAATGCATTAGCTGGTTACAGTTCGCCAGTTAATCCAATGCCTTGGAAAGATCAGATGCCACATAGAATTCCACTAAATGTAGCTACTTTATAATTTTTTTCTATAATTAATATATAATGGCCAAATTTCCAACAACCTTGAAGGAATTATGTACTCCAGCTTCTTTATATTTTATAATCTCCATGTTTGGATTAATAATTGTTTTATTTCAAAACTTAGGAAATTCAAACAGCTATAATGTAGGAAATTTTTCTTGTAGAGTTCCTAACACATTTTTAGTATTTATTGTTAAGTTTATTTACATAGTATTTTGGACTTACATTCTTAACTTAATATGCAAAGACGGACATATTGGTATATCGTGGTTACTTGTTCTTCTCCCATGGATACTTTTATTTGTAATTATGGGGTTATTAATGTTAAATATGTAAATAATTTAATATATATATTATTATATAATAATATATATGGTAAAAAAAATAAAAAATGGAATGTCATATGAAATAAATGGATGGAAATATGTTTCCATAAGTGGTAAACCAAAAGAAAGAGGATATGCTTACGGCTATTTATGTGGAGAAGAATTTAAAGAAATTCAAAACATGTTGAAATTTTTAATGTATGAGGCATATGGACAAACATGGGATTATTTTATTGAAGAAATAAACAAGGATTTTAAGGAAATGGCGGAAAAAGATTTCCCAGAGTTATTTCAGGAAATGACAGGGATTGCGGATGGATTAAATGCTGTTGGTTGTAAAACTAATATAGATGAAATAATCGCATGGAATTTCTATATGTCAATTCCTTATTGGTATTCAAAAAAATCTGACTCACATTTTGCAAAAGAAGGTGGTTCAAAAGATCATTGTAGTGCATTTATTGCAGTAGGCGATTGGACTGAAGATGGTAAAATAGTTTGTGCACATAATTCGTTTAGTGATTATATAGACGGTCAGTTTTCAAACATAGTATTAGATGTTAAACCTGCTGAAGGACATCGTTTTATTATGCAAACATCAGCGTGTTGGATTTGGAGTGGAACTGATTTTTTTATTACTTCAAAAGGAATTATTGGAACAGAAACAACTTTCGGTGGATTTATGCCTTATGAAAAACGCTATCCAATTTGTTATAGAATACGCAAAGCGATGCAGTATGGTAATACTATGGATGAGTATTGTGAAATACTTTTACATGAAAACTCAGGTGACTACGCCAACTCATGGTTATTTGGAGATACAAATACAAATGAAATTTTACGAATTGAATTAGGTCTTAAATATCATAATATAGAGAGAACAAAAAATGGTTTCTTTATTGGATTTAATGCACCATATGATGAAAAAATTAGAAATTTGGAAGTTAACAATTCAGGATTTTATGATATAAGAAGACATCAAGGGGCAAGATTAGTTAGACTTGGTGATTTAATGGATGAACATAAAGGTAAATTAAATATCGATATCGCAAAAAAAATAATTAGTGATCATTATGATGTTTACCTTAAAAAAGATAATAATCCATGTTCAAGAACTGTTTGCTCTCACTATGATTTAGATGCGAGAGAATATATGTCAGATCCAACTAGACCCAAACCTTATTCGCCTCATGGAGCTGTTGATGGAATTGTTTGTGATACAGCATTAGCAAAGAAAATGACTTTTATTGGTAAATTTGGTTCTTCATGCGATATACCTTTTTTTAAAGATGAATTTTGCAAACAACATAGACAATATTATAAATTTTGTCCATATTTAAAAGATAGACCGACACAACCATGGACACCTTTAACTATAACAAAACAAAAATTAAGACTTACAAAAAAGGGTGGTAGAAAATTTCATAATAAAACTTTAAAAAAATAAATATTATTTACTTGATAATAATTTAAATAATATTACATAATATTATTATGAAAGTTATAACTGCTGTTGTCAATAATCCAATTTTTATTGAAATACAATATCATACTTTAAAAAAATTTTTAAATTGTGACTATGAATTTATTGTTTTTAATGATTCAAAAGATTTTCCAGATTACTCTAACGGTGGTGATATAAATATAAAAAATCAAATAGAAACTTTATGTAAAACACTAGATATAATATGTATTAATATTCCAAATGATAATCATATAGTAAATCAAGATGCTGCTATTAGATGTGCTGATAGTATGAATTTTATACTTAATTATCAAAAAAATAATCCTGACGAATATTTATTACTTGATAGTGATATGTTTTTGATTGATAATTTTGATATGAATGAATATAAAAAATATGATTGTGCCGTTGTCCTTCAGAGTAGAAATAATTTAAAAATAAATTATATTTGGAATGGAATATACTATTTTAATTTTAATAAGATGAAAAATATTAATAAATTGAATTGGAATTGTTCTCCTGGTTGTGATGTAGGTGGTATGATGCAAGAGTGGTTAAGTTTAGAGACAGATAGTTTACCAGATACTAATTTATTAAGATACTCAGAAAAAAATGAAAAATTTACTAATAATAATATTTATTTTATAAGACATTTATGGAGTTGTACTTGGGACGAATATGATCTTCCAGATAATTTAAAAAATAATCAAGATATAATAAATTTTTTAAAAGATGATATTAGAAATGTAAATGGTAAATTTTTTTGTGAAATATATGACAATAAATTTTTACATTATAGAGCTGGAGGAAATTGGGAAAGAAAAAATATAAATATCCACATATATTTATCAAATAAATTAAAAGAAACTTTAAAAAAAAATTAAAATATATTATAATAATTACATTTTAAAAAAATATGATTATTATAATATAAAATGGATAAAGACGGAGATAATGAAAATATATCTTGGAAATTAATTGATAAATATTTTAAAGATAATCCTAATTGTCTAGTAGCACATCATTTAGAATCATTTAATTATTTTTTTAAAAGTGGTATCAAAAGAATTTTCCATGAAAATAATCCAATAAGATTTATAGAGAGGGAGGAAGAAGGTTCAGAACCTGGAAAACGAAATGAATGTATGTTATATTTAGGAGGTAAAGATGGTTCACAAATTTATTATGGTAAACCTGTAATTTATGATGATAACAATACGCATTATATGTTTCCTAACGAATCACGATTAAGAAATATGACATACGGTATCACCATACATTATGATGTAGATGTTGAATTTATTTATTATAAGGGAGATGAAAAACGCGTTCATTCTATTGTGATACCAAAAATATATTTAGGTAAGTTTCCAATCATGCTTCAATCAGAACTATGTATTTTAAATTCATTAACTAAGGAAGTTAGATTTAATGCAGGCGAATGTCGAAATGATTATGGTGGATATTTTATTATAGACGGTAAAGAAAAGGTAATTATTCCACAAGAAAAATTTGCGGATAATATGCTTTATATTAAAGCTAATAAAAAGGATGATATTTATAGCCATTCTGCTGAAATACGTTCTGTATCTGAAGACTCTTCAAAGCCTATAAGAACTAGTTCGGTAAAAATTATTGCACCATCTCCATCTTATAGTAATAATCAAATTGTTGTAGGTATTCCTAACGTAAAAAAACCTGTACCACTTTTTATTTTGATGAGAGCATTGGGTATTATATCCGATAAAGATATTATAAAAACGTGTCTTCTTGATTTAGAAAATAATAGCTCGATGATTGACCTTTTTATACCATCTGTGCATGATGCAAATAAAATTTTTACACAACAAACAGCTCTTGAATTTATAGCTGAATTAACAAAAAGAGGAACGGTATCTAATGTAGTCGAAATTTTATCTGATTATTTTTTACCTCATATTGGAGAATTATGTTTTTTAGAAAAAGCCTACTTTGTTGGATACATGGTAAATCGTTTATTAAAAGTTTATACAAAAGAAGAAAAACCAACGGATAGAGATAATTTTAGATTTAAAAGAATTGAACTTACTGGTTCTCTTATTTATGACCTATTTAGAGAATATTATTTAATTCAGAAAAAAGATATTACACGTAAAATAGACGAAGAATATTATTATCATAAGGGTTCATATAAGGAGGATGATACTCTATCAAGGAAGGAGAAACAAGTTCTTAAGAAAAAAGTTCAGACAAAAGAATTACTTGAAGAAAATAAGTATAAAGACAATTTTATTGGTCTTATTGAATCAAATGTGAAGTCATTTTTTAAAGATAGAATTGTTGAACAAGGTTTTAAAAAGGCGTTTAAAGGTAATTGGGGTTCAGAAGCTCATACAAAACGTGTTGGGGCTGTTCAAGATTTAAATCGTTTAAGTTGGTATACATTTATTTCACATCTTCGTAAATTAAATTTACCATTAGATGCAAGTGCAAAAGTTGTTGGACCGCGATTATTAAATTCATCTCAATGGGGATTTATTGACCCTATTGATACACCTGATGGTGGAAATATTGGTCTCCACAAGCATCTCACTATAACTGCTTATATAACGAGTGGGTCATCGTCACACCCTATAATTAAATGGATACGTGCAAATCAACCATTAAGATTATTACTTGAATGCACTCCTGAACAAATCGCAAATAGTTCAAAAGTATTTGTAAATGGTTCGTGGATTGGTATTATTGATATACCATTCGAATTAGTAAATGTATTAAAACTATACAGAAGAAATGGTATTTTACCTATTTATACAAGTATCTCATTTGATATTGAACATAATGAAGTAAATATTTATACTGATGCAGGTAGATTAACACGTCCAGTTTATTATATCGAACATAATAAAATTAGCTTTCAGAGAGAAAATGTAATATCTGGTGTTAAAAGTGGAAAAATTAGTTGGGAAGAAATAGTTGCGGGATTAATGCAAAAAGGTGATGACAAATTTAATATAAAAAACAACAAAATTTATGAGTTGAAAGAGTTATATCCTGAAATAGGAAGTGATAAAAAACTAGTTTTTGAACAATTAATTAAAAATAAATCAGTTGTAGATTATGTTGATACTGCAGAAGAAGAAGGTGCCTTAATCGCAATAAAACAAGAAGACTTAAAAAAACGAAATGTTTATACTCATATGGAAATTGATCCTTCTCTCATTCTTGGTGTTATGGGAAATCTAATTATTTATCCTGAAAATAATCCTGTAACACGTAATGCTTTCTCTTGTGGTCAAAGTAAACAAGCTGTTTCTGTTTATCATTCAAATTATCAGATGCGTATTGATAAGATGGGTGTAATACTTAATTATGGACAGATTCCTTTAATTAAATCGCGTTATCTCGAATATATAAATAATGAAGAACAACCTTATGGAGTTAATGCTATAGTTGCTATTATGTCATATACTGGATATAATGTTGAAGATGCTATTTTAATTAATGAAGGTTCAATTTTGCGTGGAATGTTTAGGACATCATATTATTCAATGTATGAGGCGAGAGAAGAAAGTTCAAAAGTTACAGGAATGAATAATTCAAAATTTGCAAATATCGAGAAAAATAATGTTATTGGTAAAAAGAAAGGTTATGATTATAGTTTTCTAGATGATCATGGATTAATTAAAGAAAATACAGAATTAAATGACAAGATTATTTTAATTGGTAAAATTAATTCTAATTTAGATAATAAAGATGTTTGGATTGATGATTCTGTTAAACCTAAAAAAGGACAACTTGGTTATGTAGACAAATCGTTTATAACTCTTGGCGAAGAGGGTTTCAATGTTGCAAAAGTAAGATTACGTGAAGAGAGAATTCCAGCAATAGGTGATAAGATGGCTTGTGCATTGCCTACTCAGCAAGTTTTAACGAATGAGGGTTGGGTCGAAATTCAAAATATTGATATAACTAAACATAAGGTTGCTACTCTCGATATTAATGGAAATATGTGTTATGAATATCCTACAAATAAATTTATATATGATCATAATGGTGAAATGTATTATGTTAAAAATAAACAGGTTGAGGTGGTGTGTACATTAAATCATAAATTATATGTGAAACGCAGAGAACATAATGGAATTAAAAAGGATTATGAGTTAATTGAAGCACAAAATGTTGTTGGGAAAATGGTAAGATTTGAAAAATCTATGAAAAACGTATATCCAGATATAGAATGCTTTGAATTAGGTGATAAAAAATATAAAATGGACGATTGGTTACAATTACTCGGAATGTTTATTTCAGACGGATCAGTAAATAATAGGGCAGTAGTACTATCTGCTCATAAACAAAGAAAGGTAGATTTTAATACCGACATATTAACAAAATTAGGAATAGAATTTTATCATAACAACTATAATGGTTATTTTGCTATTAATATGGGTAAAAATAGAGAAATATATGACGAGCTTAAACAATATAGTTTAGGAGCATTAAATAAATATTTACCTGATTATGTATGGAATTTGTCTCAACGGCAATGTATAATATTATTAGAGGCATTATTGGAGGGTGATGGTCATACATATAGTGACGGTTTTTCAAGATATGGAACTATAAGTTTAAGATTAGCAAATGATATATGTAGATTAGCAGTCCATTGTGGTTTCTCTGGAATAACAAAAATATCAGCTGAACATGGGGATAATAAACATGTTATTACTGGAACTAAGGGATATAATGCAGGAAAATCTCATACAATTGAATCAAAAAATACATACTATAAAATTAGTATTATTCGTAAGCAAAACCAACCATATATTAATAAAAAAGTAAATGATTCAAATAAGGAAGAAATTATAAATTATGAAGGAAAAGTATATTGTATAGAAATGTCTTCGTCACATTTATATTATATGAGAGAAAATAATTTCGCACCATCTATGCTCCTAGGAAATTCGAGAGCTGGACAAAAAGGAACAATAGGTCTCATTATTCCAGAAGCAGACATGCCATATACAGAAGATGGATTAAAACCAGATATTATTATCAATCCACACGCAATTCCATCTCGTATGACTATTGGTCAAATTGTCGAAAGTATGTTTGGTATTGCTTGCGCAAGTTATGGAGCTTTTGGTGACTGTACTGCGTTTCAAGTTAAGGGACCTAACTATAACACATATGGACCCATGCTTACTAAGGCGGGATTTAATCACACAGGTAATCATGTTTTATACAATGGTATGACAGGTGAACAAGTTCAGGCAAATATTTATATGGGACCAACTTATTATATGCGTTTAAAACACATGGTTAAAGACAAAATTAACTATCGTGCTCGTGGTCCAAATCAACAGCTTACTAGACAGCCTGTTCAAGGTAGAGCAAATGACGGTGGCTTACGTATTGGTGAAATGGAACGCGATGCGGTTTGTGCACATGGGTTAGCTTATTTCTTAAATGAATCATTCTTAATTAGAGCTGACGAATATTATATGGCTATTTGTAATAAAACAGGTAATATTGCTATTTACAACGAAAGTAAGAATTTATTCTTAAGTCCTTATGCTGATGGACCTATTAATTTCCATATAAATCCTGATGGTTCGATGAACATTAAGAATTTAAGCAGATTTGGTCGTTCATTTAGTTTATTAAGAATTCCTTATTCATTCAAATTATTAATCCAAGAACTTCAAGTAATGAATATTCAAATGCGTATAATTACAGATGAAAATGTTGACCAGTTAATAAGTATGTCTTATTCTAATAATATTTGTAAATTATTAAATAAACCAGAGGAGCAAAGTAAAGAACAAATCGAGATGATGATTAAAAGCTATGTTGCAGATATGAATATGAAAGAGAACATAGGACGACGTGTTCAGTATGAAAGCCAAGAAACACCTGAATTACCTGCTCCTCTTGGTGAATTTGATATTAAACCTCAAATTCAAACACTTGGTGAAACAGCAGAATTCGGGGACTTTTCTGAAACGGATAATACTCCACCTAGTTATGTTCCCGGTTCGCCACAATACGCACCAAATTCACCTGCATACGCACCAAATTCACCTGCATACGCACCAAATTCACAATCTCCTGGTTGGATACCTAATCAATCAACTTCAAGTATAACACCTGCTGAAATTGTTGAACCTACACCTTCTATTCTAGATGTTCCAAAAGAAACTGAAGCAAAGTCTGGCGAGCCTTCGGAAAATAAAGAAACTGAAACACAAGAAGAAACTGAAAAAGTAATTGAAGTCCCTACAGAAGCAAGCTCTAGTGGAATTAGGAAAATAACAATTGAATAAATAAATAAATATATATTAAATAAAATTGAAATAAAAATATTACATTATGAATATATTATAATATAATATGGTAAATACAAACACAAGTGTTCTTATTTCTCAAATTTATCAATCGAGAAAAATTATTATGGAGCTTATGGATAAGCAGGGATATGATGTTAATGGTTATTCAAACTTTAGTGTAAGTGAAGTGAATGCTATGAAACAAAATAATCAGTTAGACATGCTTTTAGAAACAAAACCTGAAACATCGGGAGAAAAAAGTTCTAGTAGCAGAAAAATTTACATTCGGTATTATTTAGCAAAAACTATTAGACCAGCAAATGTTCAAGAAATGATTGATGATTTGTTTGTTCTTACAGAGACCCTTAAAAAATCTGATACATTATATATTATTATTAAAGATAATGTAAATGAAACAATGATTAATGAATTAAAAGACATTTGGGAACGTGATGGAATTTTTATAGTTATTGAAAACATTAAATGCTTACAATTTAACATACTAAATCATATCTTAGTTCCTCCTCATAATATTATTAGCGAAGAAGAACTCAAAAAAGTTATGACAAGATATAGTATCACTTCTAAAGTTCAATTTCCAGATATTTCAAGATTTGACCCAGTTGCAAGAGCAATCTGCTTAAGACCAGGTCAGGCTTGTCATATTTTAAGACCAAGTAAAACAGCTATTACTGCAAATTATTATAGAATTTGTATATAAATATTTATATGGAGACAAAATATACCATAAATTAGTTTTTACCATATTCTTTTCCATTTTTTAAGAATTATATCAATATTTTCATGATTTTTATTTACAAACCATTTTTTACAATTCTTGTCCCATCTTGCACCCATTTTTTTTATTTCATCTTTTTCACTAAATGAAACATACAAATATATATTACCACTAGTAAATAACTCTATGTCACATTTTTTACAAATATTTATATTTATTTTATTAGTTTCCATTACACATAATGGTGTGTCTATTGAATTACACTTTTCACAATTAATATATTCTGTATTAGGATTATAACCACACCCAGAACAACCAATATGAATAACTTTATAATTGTCATCATATATTCTTTTAACCCATAATGGCGAAAGTTGTTTACAATTATTACATTCTTTACCTTTATCAAATTTATTATAATTATAATAATCTAAAGACGCAATATATTTTATTTTTTCTGGTATTTTTTGTTGGGATAATATCCAATCTATATCTAAATAATATACTCCAATTTGAGATTCAGCATATTCTTGTTCTTTTATGAAATAATAATTTGAATAATTATAAATTAAACGAATACAATATCTTTGAAATTTTTCGCTTGGTTCTACATATAAAATTAAATCAAACATTTCATCTGTAAACTCACTTTTTATGTTTTTTTCTAAACCAGCAAAACTTGCATAATCATATTTAAAAGGTGATATTTCAATTCCAGATTGAAACCAATTATATAAGATGTCTAATGCTTTGTTTTTCTTTATAATATTACCCTTTTCTTTTTCAATACAATCATTGCATTTTTCACATCTTATGCATGGTATTTGTAATGTAGTTAAACTATTATCATTTGCTAATTTTATTAGCGTTTCAGCATTAATTTCAAACCAAGGTTCAGGTCTATTTTCACTACAAGTTTTATGTGTATTACATATTTCAAATATACATACAATATCACCATCATCAATATATGATACATCAGCAATTTTTAGACCATTATATTCAAATCTATATTCAAGTTGTATAGTTGATGTTTCACTTATTTCTGGAATTTCAAATTCTTCATTCTTTTTACACGAACAACAATTTCTAATAAATGAAATTGGAATTTTTCTATCCAATAAATTTTTTAATAATATCTTTGCATCTTTGTGAATTTGCGTTTCAGTTGGGTTGCTATAATGATGACATGGATTAACATTATCTACTTTATGTCTGAAATGATGAACTTTAATTTTACCTTGGCATAAAATTAAATCTTTATTACATTCAGGGCAGATATATTCATCATTTTTATTTGCTATTTTAGGATAAATATATTCACCAGTATTTTTATTAATTGCTCCAAGAGATAAAATATGCGACATTTTATTTTACAATATAAAATATATTTAACTATTTATTCAATTTTATAAATAAATAATATATGCAAAACACGAAAAATAAGCGTTTTTAAATGAGAAAAGGTGTATAATAAAATTGAAATATAAATAATAAAAAAAATAGTATTTATATTTTAAGATGAGTTCAGTTACCGAAGAAATACAACAATTACAATTAAGAATATTAGAATTGGAAAAACAAAAAAAAGAAAAAGATGAAAGTAATAAAAAAACATCAATA
>Ga0247833_1001052_pt1 | contig 47321 bp, 44 predicted proteins | sample LaCruzMarch2015__7_FD_187117 | JGI IMG/M metagenome (GOLD analysis project Ga0247833, IMG submission 187117) | Freshwater microbial communities from meromictic Lake La Cruz, Castile-La Mancha, Spain - LaCruzMarch2015_8m | ecosystem: Environmental > Aquatic > Freshwater > Lake | place: Spain...
GGGAGATGTTTTTATAAGAATGTTTGGACATGGATGGTTCCTTAAGATATTAGGTAAAGAGTATCTCAAAAAAAAGACCATCCTCGAAAGGATGGTCTTGTGCGGTATGGTGGAGCCGGGGGGAATTGAACCCCCGTCCGCGAGCCCTCTGCAGGCAGTTCTACATGCGTAGTCGATTTACTTTTTGTTTAACCTCGGACTTAGCCAACCGACAGGCCGGACCTTAGCGATTCACTTGGATTTAAGAATTTGACGAGTGACCCGGCAAACCCCGATTCTTTGTAAATGACGCTGCTGTGGATTTCTCCACCTGACCCAAAGACAAATCAGTGCAGCGGCTCACCGCTTAAGCGGCCAGAGCGAAACGCTCGTCGTTGGCGTTTATAGTGTTTCCAGTGGATTTACGAGCGAACTGGTGCTCGGCATGCCCTGCACTGTTTCGCGACCCACGTCGAATCCGGATCGGCCCCAGTAGTACGATTGTAGACGAACAATCTATCTTGTCAGACCTTTAAGTTGTAAAAGAGTTCAACTATCGGTCAACTAATCAAAAGCGACTGGATCACCGGCCACATTTCTCTGGCAGAGTTCACGCAATGATCAGCTTGCCAGGTTTCAACTGGATGATCTGGTCCGCAGTAGCCATAGCTCGCAGCAATAGAGGCCATACCTGCCGCACGTGCGGCCTGTATGTCTCGAATATCATCGCCCACATAAATTGAGCGATCTGTTCCAAAGCCCGCCTGTTGCGCCGCGTGTAGCAAGGGTAGGGGATGAGGTTTTGAATGCGCCGTGGTATCACCACAGACCAATACGGCGCAGTCTTTATCCAGACCCAGCGCGACAACTAGAGGCTGTGCAAGATAAGTGGCTTTGTTGGTCACAATGCCCCAAGTCAAACCTTTGCGAGAAATATTCTCGAGTAACTCAGGAACGCCATCAAACAAACAGGTATCAACATGCATCGCGGCTTCGTAGTCTTTTAAAAACTGCACGCGATGCTGTTCGTAATCGGGGTGTTCGGGAGTGATGTCCAACGCACAACGCAAGAGACCCCGTGCACCGGCCGAGGAGTAGGGCCTCAAGACATCGATGGGTAAAGGCTCGAGCCCAGCACGCAGGCGTTGCTTATTTGCGGCGGCAGCCAAATCAGGTGCAGTGTCGGCAAGGGTGCCATCAAAATCAAACAAAACGAGTGCAGTCATTTACAGGTCGCCTTTACGAGTGGCCATGAGATAGTTGACGCTCGTATCTTGATTGAGCGAATAGTGTTCAGTCAGCGGGTTATAACCCATGCCGATTAATTGCTGTGTGGTCAGGTTGGCCGCGCGTGCAGACTGTGCGAGCTCGCTGGGGCGCACAAAACTGCGCCAGCTATGTGTACCGCGTGGCAGTAAGCGCAAAATGTATTCGGCACCAACAATCGCAAACAAAAACGATTTTGGATTGCGGTTGATCGTTGAGAAAAATACCCAGCCGCCAGGTTTGACCAGTGTTGAGCAGGCGCGCACGATTGAGCCAGGGTCAGGCACATGCTCAAGCATTTCCATGCAGGTCACGATATCAAACTGACCAGATTGCTCAAGCGCAAGGTCTTCCGCGCTAATGCTGCGGTAGTTGACAGGGACGCCTGATTCGAGTCCATGCAAACGGGCGACTTTGAGTGATTTGTCTGCCAAGTCAATACCAGTGACTTCTGCGCCACTCACCGCCATACTTTCAGCCAATATACCGCCCCCGCAGCCAACATCGAGGACTTTTTTACCCTGAAGACCGCCAGTCAAGCCTTTAATCCAGTCTAGACGAAGCGGATTGATCGCATGCAAGGGCTTGAATTCGCTATTCGGATCCCACCAGCGCGAGGCGAGGGCGCTGAACTTGTCGAGTTCTGCTTGATCAACATTATTTGAGCCCTTGGGCAAATCAGCGTTCATGGCGAGTCTTTTAAAAGTCTGACGTGGATGCAGCAATACACATAAAAATACCAGTTGAAATACCCCAACACATTACCAAACTTTGGCCCGGATCCGAACGAAAGCCCCAAAAGAAAAAAGACCTCGCGAACGAGGTCTTTTAATCTAGCTAAAACCGCCGAAACGGTTTAGCTAGTTAGCGTCAAGAATTACTTCTTGCTGCCGATGATTTCAACGTCTACACGACGGTTCAAAGCACGACCAGCTGCTGTACGGTTGTCAGCGACTGGGTTTGACTTGCCTTTGCCAGACGCAGTGATGCGGTTAGCAGGCACGCCTTTGGAAACCAAGTATGCTTTGACAGCATCAGCACGGCGAACCGAGAGAGCCTGGTTGTAAGCATCGGAACCGATCCAGTCTGTGTGACCGACTGCAATGATGGTTTCGAGGTTAACTGTAGCTGAGCGAGCAGCAACCTGGTCGAGCAACTTACGACCCTCTGGCTTGACGATAGCCTTGTCAAAGTCGAACAAAGCTTCTGCTTTGATCGAAATCTTGTCGGCCATTGGCTGGCCACCAGGCTTTTTGACACACTCGGCTGCAGCCGTAGCTGGGGTCCAGAAGTTGTTCTGCCAGCAGAGTTCATTGGAACCGTTCTTCCAAATGAGCTCATTTGAGCCGTTCTTCCAATTGTCTACCGTTTGCGCGGAAGCGACGCCAGTTGCTGTGAATGCAGCAAAGGCGAGTGCCAGAGCGAATTTGGAGGGTTTGTTCATGTTTCTCCTCGTTGAGCTTGAAGCTGGATAAGTGACTCGCAGCGAACCCCCGCCGCAAATTAAAATACATCAGGAAACGGGTCCATTATAGCAACACAGTGAGCACTGTTTATAAATACTCGCTGGGTTTCCTGTGTGCTGAGTGAATCTTAAGGCATTTAATGAGGTTTAGTCACTCTTCTTGCACCTAAGATGCATCGATATTCGTATTTATACGCTCAAGGGGGTTTTATTGTTGGTTTTTGGCAACAAAAAATTACGTTTGGACGCAATTCAACTAGATTTTCTGAACGAAAACCTTTGAACAATGGTCGGAACGAAGTGACTTACAAGAGATGATGGGTTAATAGGACTCATCATTTTTGAAAAAGTTCACACATAGTTCAAAATAGTTCAAAAATTTTATAAAAATTATTTGCAAACCAAAATGAACGTCAGAGCCGCGGGTGTTTCGGGTGATGGTTTTGGGGCGATGCTTGCCCCGTTTACGCCGTCTCTAGAAGTATATACAGAGGCCGCAACGCGTTCGCGAGCACCGGTGTAGAATCTACGGCTATTCTTTAATAATTATTTTAACCATTTCGACCCCGTCTCGGGTTTTCAACCGTTGTCATTTGTTGCGAACTTTATGGATTCCTTTGCCAAGGAAACTCTTCCGATTTCACTCGAAGAAGAAATGCGCCGTAGTTATCTCGATTATGCAATGAGCGTAATTGTTGGGCGCGCCCTCCCGGATGTCCGGGACGGTCTCAAGCCTGTGCACAGACGCGTTTTATTCGCGATGCACGAGCTCAATAACGACTGGAATCGCGCCTATAAAAAATCAGCGCGTATTGTCGGTGATGTGATTGGTAAATATCACCCGCATGGTGACCAAGCCGTTTACGACACGATTGTTCGTATGGCGCAGGATTTTTCTCTGCGCTATATGTTAGTGGACGGCCAAGGTAACTTTGGCTCCGTCGACGGCGACAGCGCCGCAGCGATGCGATACACCGAGATTCGCCTGGCCAAGATTGCCCACGAACTGTTGGCTGACATCGATCAGGAAACGGTCGATTTTGGACCCAACTACGACGGCAGCGAACACGAACCATTATTGTTGCCCTCGCGACTGCCAAACTTGCTCGTTAACGGTAGCTCGGGTATCGCAGTCGGTATGGCAACCAATATTCCGCCACATAATTTGGCTGAGGTGATCGATGGTTGCCTATATTGTTTACGCAATCCTGAGTGCACGATCGAGGAGTTGATTGAGCTCATCCCAGCGCCAGACTTTCCAACGGGCGGCATCATTTACGGTATCGTCGGCGTGCGCGAAGGTTATCGCACTGGACGTGGCCGCGTGATTATGCGGGCCAAAACGCACTTCGAAGATATTGGCAACAATCGTCAATCGATTGTGGTGGATGCCTTGCCTTATCAGGTCAACAAAAAGACCTTACAAGAGCGCATCGCCGAGCTCGTGAACGAAAAGAAAGTCGAAGGCATCTCCGATATTCGCGATGAGTCTGACAAAGACGGTATGCGCTTGGTGATCGAACTCAAGCGTGGCGAGGTGCCTGAAGTCATTCTCAACAACTTATACAAACATACGCAGCTCCAGGATACTTTTGGTATGAACCTGGTCGCGTTGGTGGACGGTCAGCCTCGCCTGCTAAACCTCAAACAGATGGTGGAGTATTTCCTCTCCCACCGTCGTGAGGTCGTGACGCGTCGTACAGTATTCCAATTGCGCAAAGCGCGCGAGCGCGGTCACGTGCTTGAGGGCTTGGCTGTTGCATTGGCTAATATCGATGAGTTTATCGCCATCATCAAGGCCGCGCCCACACCGCCTGTGGCCCGCCAGGATTTGATGGACAAGTCGTGGGACTCCTCTTTGGTGCGTGAAATGTTGTCGCGTGCAGATACTGAGGCTGTTGGCGGTCGTGCTGCGTATCGCCCAGATAACTTGCCCGATGCATTTGGTTTGCAAGGAGACGGTCTCTATCGACTGAGCGAAACACAGGCTCAGGAAATTCTGAATATGCGCTTGCAACGTTTGACAGGGCTTGAGCAAGACAAGATTGTCAACGAGTACAAATCAGTAATGGATACTATCCTGGATCTGTTGGATATTTTGGCAAAGCCAGAGCGTATCACCGTCATCATTAGTGAAGAGCTTCAGACCATCAAGACCGAATTTTCAATCAATGCTAAAGACGCGCGACGCTCACACATTGAGTTAAATGCGACCGAGCTAGATACTGAGGATTTGATTACACCAGCTGATATGGTGGTGACCTTGTCGCATGGCGGATACATTAAGAGCCAGCCTCTTTCTGAATATCGCGCTCAAAAACGCGGTGGCCGTGGCAAACAAGCAACTGCCACTAAAGAAAATGATTGGATCGATCAACTCTTTATTGCCAATACGCATGACTTCCTCTTGTGTTTCTCGGATCGCGGCCGTGTCTACTGGCTCAAGGTCTGGGAGGTTCCGCAGGGCACACGTATTTCTCGCGGCAAGCCGATTGTCAATATGTTCCCGCTGATCGACGGCGAAAAAATCACGGTAGTTCTGCCGATCAAGGCCTTCAGCGATGATCAAACCGTATTTATGGCGACCTCGCGCGGTACAGTCAAAAAGACTTTGTTGTCAGACTTCTCTAACCCACGTAAAGCCGGCATTATTGCGGTCGATCTCGATGAGGGTGACTTCCTGATTGGTGCCGAACTCACTGATGGAAAGCACGATGTGATGTTGTTCTCAGACTCAGGTAAAGCGGTGCGCTTCGATGAAAATGATGTGCGTCCTATGGGCCGCAATGCACGTGGCGTGCGCGGCATGATGCTCGAAGAAAGCCAGCAGGTGATCGCGATGTTGGTCTCGGGAGACGAATCGCAAACGGTCTTGACTGCAACGCAAAACGGCTTTGGCAAGCGCACGCCGATCGCGGAGTACACGCGTCATGGCCGCGGCACGAAGGGCATGATTGCGATTCAGACTTCGGCGCGTAACGGTAAAGTTGTGGGCGCGGTGCTGGCCAATGCGACAGATGAAATCATGCTGATCACCACGGGTGGTGTGCTGGTGCGTACCCGTGTGGCAGAGATTCGTGAAATGGGCCGTGCAACTCAGGGTGTCACCTTGATTAGCGTCGATGACGGCAGCGAGTTGTCTGGTGTGCGCAGGGTCGTTGAAAGCGATGTGGATGATGATGTGGATGCGGATCAAGCCGCCGCAGCGGATTCAACGGCAACCGACTCAACTGCTGGCGATGCTGCGAAGCCGGGTGCTTCTGCAGGGACGACAGATGAGGCTGGATCGGAAACCTAACATGGCGCGTCCCTGGAACTTTTCTGCAGGGCCGTCCGCAATGCCTGAGTCTGTGCTCATGCAAGCTGCGGCGGAAATGTTGGACTGGCATGGCTCTGGCATGTCCGTGATGGAGATGAGTCATCGCGGCAAACAGTTCGTGGAAATCTGCTCTCAAGCTGAGTCAGATTTACGCGAACTGCTCGGTGTACCAGACGATTATGCGGTCCTGTTCATGCAAGGCGGTGCGACCGCCGAAAACGCGATCATCCCTCTGAATTTCCTCGGGCGGGTTGCGCAGCCCAAGGCTGATTTTGTAATCAGCGGCATTTGGGCAAAAAAATCATTCCAAGAGTGTCAGCGCTACGGTGATGCGCATGTCGCAGCGACGAACGCATTAGAGTCTCTTGTAGAGGGTGTCCGACAAGCCCCTAACACGTGGTTGCCTGAGACTAAAGCTTGGCATGTTCGTCCGGATACGGCATATCTTCACTTATGTAGCAACGAGACCATTGGTGGTGTTGAAACCATGGATTGGCCTGACATGGCAGACTTAGGTGCGCCTGAGGTCCCATTAGTGGTGGATGCTTCTTCGCACTTTTTATCTCGCCCCATGCCTGTGAGCAAAACAGGAATGATCTTTGCAGGTGCTCAGAAAAATGCTGGACCTGCAGGGCTGACAGTGGTCATTGTGCGTCGCGATTTGATTGGGCATGCACTGCCAATTTGTCCCTCAGCGTTTGATTATGCCAATGTTGCGCGTGAACGCTCTATGTTCAATACGCCTCCCACTTATGCGATCTACATCGCAGGCTTAGTGTTTAAGTGGCTCAAGGAACAGGGCGGTTTAGCGGCGATGGAGCAACTCAACATCGCAAAATCAAGCATGCTTTATAGTTACTTTGATCAGAGTCATTTTTATACGGTTCCCGTGCATCCTTCGGTGCGCTCTAGAATGAATGCCCCATTTTTCTTGCCCGATACGACGCTTGAGTCAGCCTTTTTGGCGGGTGCCGAGGCGCGTGGTTTGATGCAATTAAAAGGGCATAAAAGCGTTGGCGGAATGCGCGCTTCAATCTACAACGCCATGCCACTTAATGGTGTGGCTGCACTTATTGATTATCTCAAGGACTTCGAGCGCTCCCATGGATGAGTCATTGTTAGCCCAGCTATTACCTTTACGCCAGCGCATCGATCAGATCGACGCTGAAATTTTAGATTTATTAAATAAGCGCGCCCTCACTGCTCAGGAAGTCGGAGAGGTCAAACATGCCCATCATGCCGAAGGTCCCGTTTTGCGGCCCGAGCGTGAGGCACAAGTCATTCGACAACTTCAGCAGCTTAACCGTGGCCCCTTTCCTTCAGAGGCAGTCGCGTCAGTGTGGACTGAGGTGATCTCTGCCTGTCGCGGCCTCGAGCAGTCGTTGACGGTTGCGTTTCTTGGACCTGCAGGTTCGTTTTCCGAGCAGGCAGCCTATGAGCACTTTGGACGTTCAGTGACTGGCTTGGCATGCCCGTCGTTTGATGAGGTGTTTAGAGCGGTGGAGGCAGGTTCTGCACAAGTTGGCATGGTTCCTGTCGAAAACTCTACCGAGGGTGCCGTCAATCGCACGCTAGACTTACTGCTGGGTTCATCACTCCGTATTTTGGGGGAGCGCTCCTTGCTGATCCGTCACTGCTTGCTGAGCAAATCCGGCAACATGCAGGGCATCACTAAAATTCTGGCTCACCCTCAGGCGCTTGCACAATGTCAAAATTGGCTCAACCGAGAGTACCCAAACATTCCTCGCGAACCTGTCTCCAGCAATTCCGAGGCGGCCCGCTTGGCCTCTCTCGATCCTACGGTCGCAGCCATTGCAAGTGATGTGGCAGCCCAGACCTGGGGTCTAGAGGTTGTGGCACTGGGTATTCAAGATGATTCACAAAATAGAACGCGTTTTTTAGCGATCGGCAAGCTAAATACTTTGCCAAGTGGGCGTGATAAAACGAGCGTCATTCTTGCTGTGCCAAATCGCGCGGGTGCGGTGTATCAAATGTTATCGCCTCTGTCTGAAAATGGCGTGTCCATGACGAGATTTGAGTCTCGGCCCGCCCGCACCGGTCAGTGGGAGTATTACTTCTATGTTGATCTCGTGGGCCATTGCGAGGATGCGCGGGTTCAAAAAGCGCTGGCGGCTCTTGAAGCCCAATGTGCTTTTTATAAATTGCTTGGCTCTTATCCAGCGCAGTAGTTATATGTTTAGTGTGTTGCTGTTTAATGGGTCGCGCTTTTCCAGAATTACGATGTCATCATTTTTTCAACTCAGTTTGCTGGTGCCCCTATTATGTCCGCTCAAGACTCTGTATTGATTCCGCCGCCACATATCGCTGCGATCGCTCCCTACCAAGCTGGCAAGCCCATCGAGGAACTTGCGCGAGAGTTTGGACTAGATCCCTCTGGTATCGTCAAGCTTGCCTCCAATGAAAATCCACTCGGTATGCCCGAGTCTGCACGACGTGCCATTACTGAGGCGATTGCAGGCTTGGGGCGTTACCCAGACCCAGCGGGTTTTGATCTTAAAAAAGCCTTGTCCGAGCGCTATGAGGTTCCGCAAAACTGGCTGACCCTGGGTAATGGTTCGAACGATATTCTTGAGTTGGTGGCTTCTGCATTGCTTGAGCCAGGCAGTTCGGTTGTCTACGCACAGTTTGCTTTTGTGGTCTATCGTCTTGCAACGCAAGCGCGTGGCGCCGAACATATCGTTGTGCCTGCCTTGGATCATGGGCACGATTTGACGGCCATGCTCGCGGCGATTCAGGACAACACGCGCCTGGTGTTCATTGCAAACCCGAATAACCCTACAGGGACTTATTTATCCAACGACGCCATTGAGTCGTTTCTTGCCGCAGTAGCCGAACGTCACGGTACTGGCATAACCGTTGTGTTGGACGAGGCATACAACGAGTACCTAGAGCCCGAATTGCGTGTTGATAGCATTGGTTTGGTCAAGCGCTATCCAAATCTGTTGGTGTCTCGTAGTTTCTCTAAAGCTTATGGACTTGCCGGTTTACGTGTTGGTTTTGGTGTGGCGCAGCCTGTATTGACGGATTTGCTGAATCGGGTTCGACAACCCTTCAACGTCAACTCACTTGCTCAAGCTGCAGCCATTGCGGCGCTTGGTGATACAGCTTTCTTAAAAGAAAGCTTTGAGGTCAATCGTGCTGGAAAGGCGCAGTTACAGGGCGCCTTTGAAACGCTTGGTTTAACTTATTTGCCGAGCTATTCCAATTTTGTCTTGGTCAAGGTGGGAGATGCCGTACAGGTCAATCTTGAGTTGCTCAAGCGCGGCGTGATTGTGCGTCCAGTCAAGGGAGACGGCTTGCCTGAGTGGTTGCGCGTTTCGATTGGGTTGCCTCATGAAAATCAAAAATTTATTGAGGCCTTAATAGCAATCATGAAGCAGCTGGCTGCATGAGTGCATTTAACATTGATACCGTCGCAGTGATTGGCGTCGGTTTGATCGGAGGCTCTTTTGCAGCGGCCCTCAAGCAGGCGGGGGTCGTGAACACTGTGCTGGGTGCGGGTCGTCGCCCCGAGACTTTGCAAGAGGCTAAGCGTCTTGGTCTGATTGATGAGATGGTGAGTTTTAAAGAAGCGGCGCAGCGTGCAGACTTAATTTTTGTCGCAGCACCTGTCGGCGCTTTCGAAGCGATTTTCAAAGAACTTGCCCCATGGTTGGGCCCCAAGACCATCCTCACTGACGGCGGCAGCACCAAGCAAAATGTCATCGCAGCTGCGCGGGCTGGCTTGCGAGCCCGGATCGCACAATTTGTGCCTGGCCATCCGATGGCGGGGTCGCATGAAAAAGGTCCGCAAGCGTCAGACCCTAAGCTCTATATCGGGCGGCGCGTCATGTTGACGCCCTTAGTTGAAAATCATCCTCAGGATGTTGAGACCGTTCGTGCGGCCTGGCAAGCATGTGGCGCCAACGTAGTATCGATTGAGCCTTCACAGCACGACGGTGTAGTGGCCTCAGTCAGTCATTTGCCACATTGGGTCGCTGCGCTCTTTATGGAATATGTCACGCAAAGCGACGATGCTGCGCTTAAGCTGCAGACCGCTGGCTCTGGTTTTAGAGACTTCACACGGATCGCACAAGGCTCAGCAGAAATGTGGCGTGATATTTTTATCGCAAACCGTCCTGCCATGCTTGAGGAGTTACGCGCAATGAAAGTTGTGTTCGAGCGGGCCGAGCATGCCTTGCGTGAAAATGATGCAGATTGGCTAGAAGAGATGCTGGACCATGCGTCTAAAGCGCGACGCGATTGGCAGGATCAGGGATCATGAGTCGCTCAGTATTTTTGGATCTTCCTCCAGCTAAGCGGGCGCAGGGCACAATTGCTTTGCCCGGATCGAAAAGTATCTCTAATCGAGTGTTGCTCTTATCAGCCCTTGCGCAAGGCACGACGCGCATCCAAGGCTTGCTGTCCTCTGACGATACGGCTGTGATGCTTGCGGCACTCAAAAAGATTGGAGTGCAAGTCGATACACATTCTGCTGACTCAGTCAGTGTGACTGGCGTGACAAGTTTTCCTGTCAAAGAAGCGCAGCTCTTTATGGGTAACGCTGGCACAGCCATTCGACCACTTACTGCTGCGTTGGCGGTGATGGGCGGGCATTACACTTTATCTGGTGTGCCACGGATGCATGAGCGTCCCATCGGCGACTTGGTCGAGGGTTTGCGCGAAATGGGCGCAAACATCAATTATTTGGACCAGCAAGGCTACCCCCCGATTGAGATTTTGGCGGCTGAAAAGCTAAGTGATCGTGTACGTGTGCAGGGTTCGGTTTCCAGTCAGTTTTTGACTGCTGTGCTGATGGCGGCTCCCCTCGTTGTGGCGCGCACTGGCCATGCACTCACGGTAGAGGTGATCGGCGAGCTGATCTCTAAGCCGTACATCGAAATTACCTTGAATCTGATGGCGCGCTTCGGTGTGGTGGTAAAACGCCAAGGATGGCAGCAATTTGAGATTCATGCAGAGGCTCGTTATTGCTCACCCAACAGCATCTTTGTTGAGGGTGACGCATCTTCTGCATCGTATTTTCTTGCACTGGGCGCGATCGGTGCCGGTCCTGTCCGAGTTGAAGGCGTGGGTGCCCAAAGCATTCAAGGCGACGTCGCCTTTGCAGAGGTGATTGAGGCCATGGGCGCTCATGTTCGTCGAGAAGCGTCCGCGCTTGAAGTGACCGGTCTCAATATTGCTTCTGGTCAGCGGCTCAAGGCTTTTGATACGGACTTCAACTTGATTCCCGACGCGGCCATGACTGCGGCAGCGCTTGCCTTGTTTGCGGACGGTCCTTGTACCCTAAGGAATATCGCAAGTTGGCGCGTCAAAGAAACGGATCGTATTCATGCGATGCAAACAGAGTTGCGCAAATTGGGCGCACGCGTAGAAAGCGGACCAGATTGGCTAAGGGTGTTTCCCGTTGAGTCGGGTCAATGGCAGGATGCCGTGATCGACACTTACGATGATCACCGCATGGCCATGTGTTTTTCCTTGGCGGCTTTTGGCCAGTCAAAGGTGCGCATTATGGATCCAGACTGTGTAAGCAAAACTTTCCCTACCTATTTTGATGTTCTAAGTGGTTTGTTGTCATGAATGCTGTGGCGCCAGTCATTACGATCGATGGTCCAACGGCCTCTGGTAAAGGAACCGTGGCCCATGCCGTTGCCTCCAGGTTGGGATGGGGCGTGTTGGATAGCGGCGCTCTGTATCGTCTGACTGCGTTAGCTGTGCTTCAAAATGACGTGGATCCTGCAGACGCTCAAGCGGTAGCAAAAGTGGCTCAAGCCTTACAGGTCGAGTTTCATCCCAACGGTGTGCGACTTGCTCAGCAAGAGGTTTCAGCGTTGATCCGCCAAGAGCCAGTCGGTAATTTAGCCTCTCGTTTAGCGCCTGATCCCTTGCTTCGAGAGGCTTTGTTGGGTCGTCAGAGAGCGTTTAGAACCGGTGCTGGCTTGGTCGCAGACGGTCGTGACATGGGCACTATTGTTTTTCAGGATGCTAATTTAAAGATATTTTTAGTTGCTGACGTACTAGCGCGCGCGCAGAGACGTTGTAAGCAATTGATCGAAAAGGGAATTTCTGCTAATCTAGAAGACCTGCTTGCGGATATGCGTGAGCGAGATGCACGCGACATTGAGCGTGCGGTCGCCCCACTCATCCCTGCACATGATGCGCATGTTGTTGATTCGTCTCATTTGACGGCTGAGCAAACTGTGCAAACCATCCTTGACCTTTGGTCAAGGGTTTAACCACTCCACCCGAATAGGGTGCGTTACCGGCTCCAAAGGCCATCTGGATCTTCCTTAAATGTTAACTCAACAAACCTCAACCCAAGCCGGCGAAAGTTTTGCCGCGCTGTTTGCAGCAAGTATCGAAAAGCAGGACATGAAATCCGGCGAAGTCATTTCCGCCGAAGTCGTCCGTATTGATCACAACTTTGTTGTGGTCAACGCTGGTCTGAAATCAGAAGCACTGATTCCCCTCGAAGAATTCCTCAACGATCAGGGCGAGCTCGAAGTCAAACCGGGCGACTTTGTGTCGGTCGCGATTGATTCGCTCGAAAACGGCTACGGTGATACCGTGCTGTCCCGCGATCGCGCTAAGCGCTTGTCGGCCTGGTTGTCGCTCGAGCAGTCCCTCGACAAGAACGAGCTAGTAACCGGTACCATCACAGGTAAAGTCAAAGGCGGTCTGACCGTCATGACCGCGGGCATTCGTGCCTTCTTGCCAGGTTCATTGGTTGATTTGCGTCCTGTCAAGGACACAACGCCCTTCGAAGGCAAGACCATGGAATTCAAGGTTATCAAGCTTGATCGCAAGCGTAACAACGTTGTGTTGTCTCGTCGTGCCGTGCTTGAAGCCAGCATGGGCGAAGAGCGTCAGAAACTCCTAGAAAACCTCCAGGAAGGTTCGATCGTCAAGGGTGTTGTTAAAAACATTACTGATTACGGCGCATTCGTTGACCTCGGCGGTATTGATGGTTTGTTGCACATCACAGATATGGCATGGCGTCGTGTGCGTCACCCATCCGAAGTCTTGACCGTTGGTCAAGAAGTCGAAGCAAAAGTCCTCAAGTTCGATCAGGAAAAGAGCCGCGTTTCACTGGGCGTCAAACAGCTCGGCGAAGATCCATGGGTGGGTCTGGCACGTCGTTACCCACAGCACACACGTCTGTTCGGCAAGGTCACAAACCTCACGGACTACGGTTCATTTGTTGAAGTCGAAGCCGGTATCGAAGGTTTGGTCCACGTGTCCGAAATGGACTGGACTAACAAAAACGTTGATCCACGCAAGGTTGTGACCCTCGGCGAAGAAGTCGAAGTCATGGTCCTCGAGATCGACGAAGACCGTCGCCGTATTTCCTTGGGCATGAAGCAGTGCCGTCAGAACCCATGGGAAGAGTTTGCCTCTAACTTCAAGCGTGGCGACAAGGTCCGCGGCGCGATCAAGTCCATTACTGACTTTGGCGTGTTTGTTGGCTTGCCAGGTGGCATTGATGGTCTGGTGCACTTGTCTGATTTGTCATGGACAGAGACAGGCGAAGAAGCTGTTCGCAACTTTAAAAAGGGCGACGAGCTTGACGCCGTGGTTCTGGGTATTGACACAGACAAAGAGCGTATCTCCTTGGGTGTGAAACAACTCGAAGGCGATCCATTCAATAACTTCGTAGGCACGTACGACAAGGGTGCTGTTGTACCCGGCACAGTCAAGGCTGTTGAGCCTAAAGGCGCCACAGTGACGTTGTCTCATGAGGTTGAAGGCTTCCTTCGTGCCTCCGAGATCGCGACAGGCCGAGTCGAAGACGCAACAACAGCCTTGAATGTTGGTGACAACATCGAAGCCATGATCATCAACGTCGACCGTAAAACACGTCAGATCCAATTGTCGATCAAGGCACGTGATACCGCCGAAACCGCTGACTCCATGCAGCGTATGACCGAAGCCAGTGCTTCTGCGGGTACAACGAACTTGGGCGCGTTGCTCAAGGCCAAGCTCGACCAAGCCCGCGACACTGATTAAACCCAGTGACTAAGTCTGAACTGATCGCTTCACTAGCGGCCCGCTACTCTCAGCTGGCTGCGCGTGACACGGATTACGCGGTTAAAACCGTTCTTGATGCCATGACCCAGGCTTTGGCCGAAGGTCAGCGCATCGAGATTCGCGGTTTTGGCAGTTTTTCTTTGTCTGAACGTGCACCAAGAGTGGGGCGCAATCCCAAATCTGGCGAACAAGTGCTGGTGCCTGGAAAACAGGTCCCTCACTTTAAAGCCGGTAAGGAGTTGCGCGAACGGGTTGACTTAAGTGAAGAGCCGGCTGACTTACTTGCCGGATAGTGAGAAACCGCCTAAAAGGCGGTTTTTTTACGCTTTAGCCACGCTGCACGCTTACAATCACCTTTTGTACATTTGGAGGATCAGCCATGCGCTATTTCGTCTGGGCCCTGCGCCTGATCGTTTTTCTCGCAGTGCTGTTGTTTGCGCTCAAAAATACCAATCCTGTTTCAGTGATATTTTTCGACGGCTTAGTGATTCCAAATGTTCCGTTGATTGTTGTCATGCTGTCGACGTTTGTTTTGGGCACGATTTTTGGCTTACTGCTGACAGTACCTCCCGCATTTAGACGCCGTCGCGAGCTTGCGAGACTTCGTAAAGAAATTGAAAAGCTACAAGCCGCGGCCAATCCGCAGCAAGCACAAGTCGGACTTTCACCTGATGCCCTGATGCCTTTAACACCAATTTAAATGGTTTTGTGTTTTAAGGCGCGGTACATGCGTTAATTTTTTGGAATATAGCCATGGATTTTGAAGCCTGGTGGCTGATTTTCTTGCCGTTATTGTTTGCCTTGGGGTGGATGGCGGCTCGTTTTGATATCAAGCAGATGCTGTCCGAGACACGCAACCTGCCAGATTCTTATTTTCGCGGATTGAATTTTCTTTTAAACGAAGAGCCCGATCGCGCGATTGATGCCTTCGTCGAGGTTGCCAAGCTAGATCCTGAGACGACAGAGCTGCATTTTGCGCTCGGAAGCTTGTTTCGCAGACGTGGAGAAATGGAACGTGCCATTCGTGTGCACCAAAGTTTGTTGTTTAGAGAGGACTTGCCAATTTCGCAGCGCGATCATGCTCAACATGAATTGGCGCAGGACTATTTAAAAGCCGGTATGCTGGATCGGGCCGAAGAAGCGTTTGCCGTACTCAAAGACACGAACTTTGCACTGCCTGCGTTACGCGCACTGATTCGGATTTACGAGTCGGAGCATGATTGGGCGCGTGCCATTTCCGCTGTCCAAACGCTGAGAAAACTTGTCAATGAGCCAGTCCCTCAATTGGTACATTACCACTGCGAGCAGGCGCAGGCATTTCTGGCGGAGAAGCCCTCCAATATAGATCAGGCACGTGCAGCGCTTGCCCTAGCTGAGCAAGCCGTGGATCAAGCGCAGATGACTGGCCCTTCACCCGCTTTTGTCAGGGTGTCCATGCTCAATGCCAGTATTGCGGCTTCTTTGGGGGATTTGAGCCAGCAACTATTCTATCTAGAAGACGTTCTTAAGCAAGCGCCAGAGTTTTCGGGGTTAGTGGCAACAGGTCTGTTTGATAATTACGTTGCGCAAGGACAGGCTGCTCAGGGATTGATGCGACTGCAGGATCATTATCAGCGCCACCCTTCACTGGACTTATTTAATGTGGTGTTTAAAGGTCTACGGACTCAACACGGTGTCGAGCAGGCCTGGATATTTGCACGGCATGCACTGCAGTCGCATCCTTCTTTACTGGGCCTGGATCGTTTGCTCGAGGCAGAGTTGGCGCAAAAGCCTGCGAACGATCTGACGCCTTCTGAGAGTCCGATTCCAGGTGCGGATCTGACACTTTTGCGTCGGCTCATCAATCGGCACACTCAGCGCCTCGATCGCTATGTCTGCGGCACGTGCGGATTTCAGGCGCGTCGCTATTACTGGCAGTGCCCGGGTTGTAACGCCTGGGAGACATATAAACCGCGTAGATTAGAAGAGTTGGGATGAATCATTTTCCTAAAGAAGCGATATCTCGGGCACGCGTTCTCGTGGTCGGCGACATCATGCTTGACCGTTACTGGTTTGGTGAGGTCGAGCGCATCTCTCCTGAGGCGCCGGTGCCTGTTGTGCGTGTGGTCAAGCGCGAAGATCGTTTGGGGGGGGCGGCAAACGTGGCGCGAAATATCGTCGCGCTCGGAGGGAATGCAACACTCGCTGGATTAATCGGAGAGGATGAGGCGGCCATCAGTGTGCATCACTTGCTATCCGATGCAGGAATTGAGGCGCATATGATAACGGACGTTGCACATCCCACAACGCTAAAAATGCGCGTGCTTGGCCGACAGCAGCAATTATTGCGTATTGATTTTGAGGAAAAACCAACGACGACTTTGCTTGATGCGCTTTGCGATCAAGTTGAAAGTCTACTGTCTGGACATGATGTGCTTGTACTCTCCGATTATGCCAAAGGTGCTTTGGACCAAGTCGACGTGCTGATTGGGCTGGCTCGAAAAAAAGGCATCCCTATTTTGGTGGATCCAAAGGGTACGGATTATCAGCGTTATCGTGGCGCGAGTCTGGTGACCCCAAATCGTAGTGAGATGCAGCAGGCTGTTGGTACTTGGCATTCGGAGAAAGAACTTACTGAACGCGCTCAGGTGTTGCGACAACAACTCAACCTGGATGCATTACTGGTGACGCGTTCTGAGCAAGGGATGACACTTTTTACCGGTCAGGGTCGCGAACATGTCGAGGCCCAAGCGCATGAGGTTTTCGATGTTTCAGGTGCGGGTGACACGGTACTGGCCACATTAGCAGTCATGCGGGCAGCAGGCGAAGATTGGCCCACTGCAATGCGTTGGGCAAATAAAGCAGGTGGTATCGTCGTTGGTAAATTAGGCACGTCCACCGTTACAGCGGGAGAGCTTTCATGATCATTGTCACAGGCGCAGCAGGATTTATCGGTAGCAATATCGTGCGTGGGCTTAATCGCCGAGGTATCACGAACATTTTGGCTGTGGACGATCTGACGGATGGTGACAAATTTGTGAACCTGGTGGGTGCCCAAATAGTCGATTACATGCACAAAGACTATTTTCGTCGTCGCGTGCTGGACGGATCTTTATCTGGTGTTCGTGCGGTCTTTCATCAAGGGGCTTGCTCAGATACGACCGAGCGCGACGGACGATTCATGATGGATAATAACTATCGCGTCACGCTCGAGTTGTTTGAGTACTGCCAGGCGAAAAAAGTCCCCTTGATGTATGCCTCTTCTGCGGCCGTGTACGGCGCAGGTCCTGTTTATGTAGAAAGTTTGGAAAACGAGCGTCCACTTAATGTGTACGGGTACTCTAAATTTCTCTTTGATCAGGTTGTCCGTGCACGCGGTTCGTTGTTGACGGCCCAGGTGGTTGGGTTGCGATATTTCAATGTGTATGGTCCCCAAGAGCAGCACAAAGGTCGTATGGCCTCAGTGGCTTTTCACAATATGAATCAATTCCTTGCTGAGGGTTACGTGCGTCTGTTTGGCGGTTGGGACGGTTATGTTGATGGTGGTCAGATGCGTGACTTCATCTCCGTTCATGATGTGGTCGATGTCAATTTACATTTCCTTGATCATCCCGAAATCTCTGGTATTTTTAATTGTGGAACCGGTCGTGCGCAGCCGTTTAATGATGTGGCAGCTGCGGTAGTCAATGCAATGCGGCATATCCAAGGTAAAACATCGCTGCCTCTTGAAGATCTCGTCAAGCAAGGTTTGCTTCGGTACGACGGTTTCCCTGATGATCTAAAGGGGCGCTATCAGAGCTATACGCAAGCGGATGTCACCGCATTGCGTCGAGCTGGATTTACAGCATCCATGCGTGATGTTCAAGCCGGTGTCTCTGAGTACGTTCATCAATTGTTCGCGCCTCAAAACTAAATCTCATGAGTCCTTGCGTGAAATCCGCATGGATCATTTCTGTTATTTTGCACCCTTTAGTTCAGTTTGCCCCTCAAGATAGCGTTTGAACAACACACTCATTCTGGGTCTCTTGTCACGCGTTTATCTTCTGGAGTAAATACTTTAATGAACCCCTTCCTAAAAGACCCCGTTGCGCAACCCCTTGGTTTGCAGTCCACAGCCCATTGGCGCAGGCCTGCTAAACGTCACCGTGTTTCTGGTCTGTCTAGACGCGCAGGTGCAGCCATGATGGCCGCAGGGCTGACCATTGGCTTGCCAGCACAGGCACTAGATGTCAATGCAGCATCTCTGGCCCAGCTGGAAAGTTTGCGCGGCATTGGTCCTCGCACCGCAAAGATGATCGTCCATGAACGTAACCGGGCAGGTGCCTTCGCGTCAATGGAGGACCTGTCTGATCGTGTAAAAGGGCTAGGGGAGCGCCGTGTGCGTGCACTCAGTCAAGCGGGCCTCGAGGTTAGACCAGCAATATCAGGGAAGACGTTAGCCTCTGACCCGCTAACGCCCGTGAATGCTGTGCCTGAGTTGACTCGGAACACAAAGCGGAAAGCCCCGCCCATTGTCGCCAAACCTGAAATTATCGTGCCGCAGTCTTTCTAGATTGGGCAAGAGGAGTTTGCAGACAGGGTGACAAACTTTTGGGTATGATCAATGCATATGAAAACATATCCTTTTGTTGAAAATACCGTTGGCAATACTCCTCTCGTGCAACTGAAGAGATTGCCTGGCCCTGTTGCGCACGAGCGAGGCAATATCGTCCTTGGCAAGTTAGAGGGCAATAATCCCGCTGGTTCTGTCAAGGATCGTCCTGCACTATCGATGATTTTGGGCGCGGAGGCCCGTGGAGAAATCAAACCGGGTGATACGCTCATCGAAGCCACGAGCGGCAACACGGGCATCGCACTGGCGATGACCGCTGCGATGCGTGGTTATAAAATGATTTTGATCATGCCGGATAATTTGTCCGTGGAACGGCGAGCATCGATGGCTGCCTATGGAGCCAAGCTGATTTTGACGCCTGCGAATCAGGGTGGCATGGAACATGCGCGAGATCTTGCTGCGCGCATGCAGTCAGAAGGTCAGGGCAGGGTCTTGGATCAGTTTTCCAATCCTGACAATCCTCTCGCACATTTCAACACCACGGGGCCAGAGTTGTGGGAACAAACACAAGGTCAAATTACCCACTTTGTCAGCGCGATGGGCACGACAGGGACGATTATGGGTGTTTCACGCTATCTGAAAAGTCGGAATCCTGCGATCACAATTGTGGGCGCTCAGCCTGCTGAGGGTTCTCAAATTGCAGGCATTCGTAAATGGCCCGAGGCTTATTTGCCCTCTATTTATGATCCCGCACTCGTCGATCAGTTTGAACAAATCGAGCAAAAAGACGCTGAAAATATGGCACGCCGCTTGGCAGCCGAAGAAGGGATTTGTGCCGGTGTGTCTGCTGCGGGAGCGCTGGTGGCAGCGCTGCGTGTTGCGCAGACTGCACGCAACGCGACGATCGCCTTTATTGTGTGTGATCGGGGTGATCGGTACTTGTCAACAGGACTGTTCGACGAGCAGGTTTAGCGATTTTCCAGAGCTTGCGCCAAGTCCGCGACTGAGGCTGCATAAAAATAGCTACGGTTGTATTGGGTAATCGTAAAGAAATTTTGCGTGGCAGTGCGAAGTTCGAGCCGGCCTGCAGCCTCTTCAGGCAAATCGATGACGCCAAGTGGGCCTCTCGACCAAGCCGCTTCCTGAGCGCCTGGAGCGAGTTTGGCTCCGGCTGCACGCAATTGCGGCCAGTCAAGATTGGGTTTGAGTCCGCCATCGACTAATTTGTCTGCTGAGGCGGGGAGTGTGACGGGAGCAAACACGGGCAGCCCGCGCTGCCAGCCGTGCTCCACTAAAAAGTTTGCGACTGAGTCAATGGCATCCGTCATGTTGTTAGACAGGTCAATATTTTTGGCGCCCGTTGCACTGACTGCAAATCGCTTGATGCTGCCCGGCATAAATTGGGGAATACCAATTGCGCCTGCATAAGAGCCTTTGATGCTTCGGGCATCCAGGCGGCCAGTAAGGTCGAGCTCAATCAGATCAGCAAACTGCCCTCGAAACATCGCTGCGCGATCTGGACGTTTTGGGTCAGGGTAGTCAAAGCCTAAGGAGGCAAGTGCATCCAGTACACGGAAATTGCCTTGGCTTTTGCCGTAAAGTGTCTCCACACCGATGATGGCAGCAATGACCGATTGTGGAACGCCATAGCGTTTGGCAGCACGATCAAGCTCGGTAGCGTACTGTTGCATAAAAGAACGACCTTGATTAATACGGATTGGCTCGACAAAACGTCCACGATAAGTTGCCCAGCTTCGCGCGACCTTGGGTTGACCCGCTGCGGGAGGTGTCACGATTCGGACGACCGTTGGGTTGTATCGGGCATCCTCGACCAGGCTGAGGACACCCGTCTCGGAAAGCTGGCGGGACTTGGCGAGTTCTACTCCAAATTGACGTAGCGCAGCACGTCGCGTTTCCTGTGTATGGCCACCTGCTGGAGTTGTATTGCCGGCTTCTGGTTGCGAAGCGCCTGCCTGACTGGAAGTCTGGTTGGTATTTTGATTGCTCGGTTGACTCGCCGACCCAGCGTTGGGTGAGACTGCGGTGCCTGAACAGGCGCTCAAAAACGCAGCGAGGCAGCTAATTTGCAGAACACGGCGGGGCCAAGACATAAAATTTCCTTATAAGCAATTGTCAACATCATACCCAACATAGGTTTTCAGTCAGCGATCGCCCACCAACACGAGGCGTTTCTTTCAAAATGGCATAGACGTCGTTTCACAATGGCATAGGGGGGAATAGTGCCGTATCCCCTATATCCGGTAAAATCAATATCTTAAACATCATTTAAATACTTGATTTTTCTCTGGAGATCGTTGGATGAAGGTGCTTGTGCCTGTAAAGCGTGTCGTTGATTACAACGTCAAAGTACGCGTCAAATCTGATCAGTCGGGTGTTGATATCGCAAACGTCAAGATGTCGATGAATCCTTTCGATGAAATCGCTGTCGAAGAAGCGACACGTCTCAAAGAAAAAGGCGCCGCGTCAGAAATCATTGCCGTTTCTTGTGGCGTTGCACAGTGTCAAGAGACCCTGAGAACAGCAATGGCAATTGGTGCGGATCGTGGCATTCTCGTTCAGACCGATGTTGAGCTACAGCCGCTGGCCGTTGCCAAGCTCCTAAAAGTCCTTGTTGAGAAAGAGCAGCCACAGTTGGTGATTCTTGGCAAACAAGCGATCGATGATGATGCAAACCAGACGGGTCAAATGTTAGCGGCCTTGCTTGGCTGGTCCCAGGCGACTTTTGCGAGCAAAGTTGAGCTTGGCGAAGGCGTCGTTCGTGTGACCCGTGAAGTCGACGGCGGTCTGGAGACACTCGAGCTCAAATTACCCGCGATCGTCACCACGGATCTGCGTTTGAATGAACCGCGTTACGTGACATTGCCTAACATCATGAAGGCGAAGAAAAAACAGCTCGACACCGTGACACCCCAAGATCTCGGTGTCGATGTAACCCCACGGTTGAAAACATTAAAAGTAGCAGAGCCTTCAGCACGTTCTGCAGGCGTTAAGGTCGCCGATGTTGCTGCACTCGTCGATAAACTCAAAAATGAAGCCAAGGTGGTTTGATTATGTCAATACTCGTCATCGCTGAACACGATAATGTTCAATTAAAAGCTGCAACACTAAACGTTGTGGCAGCTGCCTCCAAAATTGGTGGTGATGTACATGTATTAGTGGCAGGAGCCAACGCCGCTGCGGTTGCACAGCAGGCAGCCAAGATTTCTGGCGTCTCCAAAGTTTTGTTGGCTGAATCTCCTGCCTTGGCAGATGGTTTAGCGGAAAACGTCGCTGAGCAGGTGTTGGCGCTCGCGCCTGGCTATAGCCACATTTTGTTTGCGGCGACCGCTGCAGGTAAAAACGTGTCGCCTCGTGTGGCAGCGCGTTTAGACGTTGCACAGATTTCTGAAATTCAGTCTGTTTTGTCGGCAGATACGTTCGAACGCGCCATTTACGCAGGCAATGCCGTGGCGACTGTCCAGTCGTCTGACCCTGTCAAAGTCATCACTGTTCGCACGACCGGCTTTGATGCTGCGCCCGAGGGTGGCAGTGCGGCTGTTGAGTCGGTGACAGCTTCTGCTTCAGCGGGTCTGTCTACCTTTGTGGGGCGTGAAGTTGCCAAAAGCGATCGCCCAGAACTTGCTGGCGCCAAGGTCGTGGTGTCAGGTGGTCGCGGCATGGGCAGCGCTGAAAACTTTAAGATCCTTGATCCCTTGGCGGACAAACTCGGTGCCGCGCTTGGTGCCTCACGTGCAGCGGTGGATGCAGGTTATGCACCCAACGACTGGCAAGTGGGTCAAACAGGAAAAATCGTTGCGCCTCAGTTGTATGTCGCGATTGGAATTTCCGGTGCGATTCAGCATTTGGCTGGTATGAAAGACTCTAAAGTCATCGTGGCAGTCAACAAAGACGCAGAAGCGCCCATTTTTGGCGTCGCGGATTATGGTTTAGTTGCGGACTTGTTTACAGCTGTGCCCGAGCTCGTCAGCACCTTGTAATCCAGCACGTTGTCCTTTAGGACTTAGCGAATTTCACCCCCATTCTTTGGATCCTACATCCAGCGTTTGGGGGTTTAGTTTTTTAAAACTCAAGCGTATACATCTTATTGGTGACCTATGACTTATCGTGCCCCTGTTGAAGACTTTATTTTTGTATTCAACGCGCTCGCTGATTTGCCGGGTCTACTAAAGTTGCCCGCTTTTGCTGGAGTGGAGCAAGATTTACTCTCGGCTGTTTTAGAAGAAAACGCAAAATTCACCGCAGAGGTCGTGGCACCCACTAATCGTACGAGTGATCGCCAGCCACCGGTTTGTCTCGCAGGGCAGGTCAGCATGCCCAGTGAGATTCATGAGGCATTTAAGCATTTCGTGCAAGGCGGGTGGCAAGGTCTGCGTCATCCTGAGCAGTGGGGTGGTCAGGGTTTGCCTAAGTTGCTCGCAACGGCGACCACTGAGAATCTCTATGCGGCAAACGTAGCGTTTTCTTTATGTTCGATGCTTACGGATGGTGTGATTGAGGCGTTATTGCTCACGGGCTCTGAGCTTCAAAAGCAGACTTATATCAAGCCTCTGGTGAGTGGTAAATGGACGGGGACGATGAATTTGACTGAACCACAGTCAGGTTCTGATTTGTCTTTAGTGACGACACGCGCTGTTCCACAGACCGATGGAAGCTATCGTTTGTTTGGACAAAAGATTTACATCACTTTCGGTGAGCATGATCTGGCAGAAAATATTGTGCATCTTGTTTTGGCGCGGACAGCAGATGCGCCTCCCGGCGTTAAAGGACTCTCCTTATTTGTCGTGCCTAAATTTTTAGTCAACACGGATGAGTCGCTGGGCGCACGCAACGACGTGTGGTGTGCGTCGCTTGAGCACAAGCTTGGTATTCACGGCAGCCCCACTGCGGTGTTGTTATTTGGTGACGACAAAGGTGACGTGGGGGCGGGTGCAATTGGTACGCTGGTAGGACAGGAAAATCGTGGCTTGGAGTATATGTTCGTCATGATGAATGCCGCACGGTTTGCGGTAGGTATACAGGGAATCGGCGTCAGCGAAGCCGCCACACAACGGGCGATCGCGTATGCGCGGGATCGGATTCAGAGCCGTGCCATTGAGGGGTCTGCAGGGCCGGTCGCCATTATTAAGCATCCTGATGTTCAGCGTATGTTGATGACAATGCGTGCGCTGACAGAGGCAGCAAGGGCGATTGCCTGTGTGGCAGCGGCAGCGGATGATTTGAGTCTTGGACACACGGATCAAGAGGTCAGGCGCACCAATCAGGCGCTCTACGATTACTTAGTGCCCGTTGTAAAAGGGTTTTCCACAGAGTGCTCACTTGAAGTGACATCACTCGGTGTGCAGGTGCATGGTGGCATGGGTTTTATTGAGGAAACAGGCGCGGCACAGTTTTATCGCGATGCCCGCATTTTGACTATTTACGAGGGCACCACGGCGATACAAGCGAACGACTTAATCGGGCGAAAAACCGTTCGCGATGGGGGAGCAGCGGCTCAACACTTAGCTGCATCCATACAGCAGACCCTTGAGGCGTTGCGTGACGTTGTCTCGCGTGCGCCTGCAGATACACGAGTGGGCTTATTGCTGATTACGGACAGTCTTGCCCAGGCTCTCGCGCAGTACAAGTCTGTCGTCGCTTACATGCTTGAGCAAACACAAGAAAATATCCGCGCGGCTTATATGGGGAGTGTGCCTTATTTGATGCTCACTGGTTACGTTTTAGGTGGTTGGCAGATGGCGCGTGCCGCACTCGTCTGCGTGAGTGATCAAACGGCTTATCTCAAGCTTGGAATTTCGCCAGAGTTTATGTCTAATAAATTTGCGACAGCTGTTTTTTATGCTGGAGTAGTGCTGCCTCGTACCGAGGCACTTGGTCGCAGCATTCACCAAGGTGTCGCGCTGACCCAGGCAGTCGAGCGCTCCACCTTGATGTGATCAAGGCAAAATCACATCTAGACTTGTATTGACTTCAATGAGCAAAGGCTCACGTGTTGTTAATGCGTTTTTGATGATCACCTCAATGTCAGATTGCTCTTGGATGCGCGCCGCTTTCATCCCAAAGCTTGTCGCCAGTGTATAAAAGTCAGGATTGAATAATGCAGTCCCGCTAACGCGTCCGGGATAGCCACGCTCTTGGTGCAAACGAATGGATCCGTAACTGCAGTTATTGGACACAATAAAGATGATCGGGAGCTTGCGCTCCACAGCCAGGATCATCTCGTTTCCCGTCATTAGAAAACCACCATCCCCAACCATACAAATTGTCGTGCGATCAGGTTCTCGCATTGCACAGGCCAGTGCGGCAGGGGTGCCGTAGCCCATTGCCCCAGCGAGAGGAGCCATTAAGCGTTGGCCTGCCTTAAAGTTGAAGTGTCTATAAACAGGTGCTGCGAAAGTACCGGCATCCAGACATATCGTTGTCTCAGTAGAAGCATTCTCAGCGACAGCACGCACCACCTCGGTAAAGTTGACGCCTTGTTTGGCTTGACGATTTGGCCAGGCGGCATAGGGTTGTGAATGTTGACGTAAGGTCTTGAGCCAGTCTTGGCGAACTGTGTTGGGTTGTGTTGCGTTCGCCTGCGTTAACGCACGGACAAGTGCAACGGGGTCGCACACCAGTGGGTAATCTGCGACGGTATCCCAGCCCACAATGCGCGAGTCCGGATAACAGTGGAGCAGGGTCTGCGGGGCTTGCGCATAACGTGGAAACTGGAAATTTTGGGTCGTAATATCTCCAAGGCGTGTCCCCAGAGCCAGAATAAAATCACTTTCTTGTAATGTCGCCATTTGAGCGGCTGGATTGGATAGCCCTAAATCGCCTACAAATAGCGGATCATCATTGGCGAAAATGTCATGACGGCGAAAGGACACCATTGTGGGAAGTTGCCAGTGATGAACAAACGCACGAAGCGCTTCACGGCCGCCCGGGCAATCAAACGCACCGCCCGCAATCACGACAGGCTTTTTTGCATCCGCCAGACGCTTGCCAATCTCGTCCATCACGGCTTGACTAGGCAAGCCAAAAATTTGGTCGTGATTTTTAAAGTTTGGTGTAGCAACAGTTTGCTGCTGAATATCCTCTGGGATGACGATCACAACAGGACCGGGAACACCAGAGGTCGCCATACGAATCGCCTTGAAGGCTGTTTCACCGAGCTGTTCGGGCGTCTGGCATTCAAAGACCCATTTGGCGATGGAGCCATACATCTTTTGATAGTCAATTTCCTGAAATGCCTCGCGGCGTAGATCGCGTGCTGCAATTTGTCCGACAATCAAGATCATTGGAACGGCGTCTTGCTGGGCGGTGTGTACGGCGATGGCTGCGTGGGTGGCACCTGGCCCACGGCTCACAAGCGCGACGCCTGGGCGACGCGTCAGTCGACCATCTGCAACAGCCATGTAGCCTGCACCACCTTCATGACGGCATGTCACCACATCGATCTGAGGAAAGTCGACGACGGCGTCGAGGAGGCCGAGATAGCTTTCACCTGGGACGAGAAAGATACGGTCCATGCCGTGGTCGGCAAAAACTTGAAATAGAGCGTGACCAGAGGTAAATGGGTTCATGAGTTGTACGTCAGAAGTGTTCTAGGTTTCAGCGGTTCAGGTTTCAGCACTGCAATTTTGCGGTGAAAAATGCGTCATTCATCTTGGATCAAGAAATTAGCACAAACCGACATGTTGTAAAAAGGATAAAAAATAAAATACTGTTCTTGCAAACAGTACTGATTTAATATACAGTACTGTTTATGCGATCAGTTCAAATTGATTGCCAGATACACAGAGTCGACAAAAGAGAGACACAGGATTGTGTCTCGTTTCATCTGGTTTTACATTCAGGAGCTAAAAATGACACGCGAAGTCCGCCACGATTACCCCTTAACATTTGCTGCCTATACACATGATAGCCACTCAGCCACCACAAAAAGCATGGTGTCTGATGTATTTTTGCTCTCTTTTTGGGCTGCAATGGTGCCAGTTTCCATGTGGATTGGCAGCGCGGCAGGGTTCTGAGCCTAAAAAGTCCTAAAGTGTTGTAGAATAGAGAGCTTTTTATCGCATCCTCTGCCCGGTAGCGGATTTCCGAATAGGTCGGAATTCCAGCCAAATAACATTGACCGAGAGCATGATGACTTGGAGTTTCTATGGATTTGATCGCAATTATTGAGCAAGAAGAAATTGCTCGTTTGACAGGCGGAAAGCCCGTTGCAGACTTTGCACCAGGCGATACCGTCGTCGTGAGTGTGAACGTTGTGGAAGGTACACGCAAACGTACTCAAGCTTTTGAAGGTGTTGTGATTGCACGCCGTAATCGCGGTTTAAATTCCGCCTTTATCGTTCGCAAAATCTCGTCCGGCGAAGCGGTCGAGCGTACATTCCAGCTTTACTCACCACAGATCGCTGGTATCGAAGTCAAGCGTCGTGGCGATGTCCGCCGTGCCAAGCTTTACTACTTGCGTGATCGTTCCGGTAAGTCCGCACGTATTAAGGAAAAGCTCGTTCGCAAAACTGTCGCTGCATAAATACTTGCCGACTCTGCGCGAAAGTAGTGAAAAAGCATCCAATAGGGTGCTTTTTTTTGACCCTCATGCATAAACCAACAGGCAATGGAAAGCTTATTTGAGCGTTCATTGCCTTGAGGTGTTAAAACAATTAATAACATTATTGAATTTTCATGATCCTTTATTATGACTTCTGATTCTTCCGAAAGTCTGCGCCCTCGGCGCCCGCCTTCAAGACCCTCTTTTGACCCGAAGACGCAACCATGGAGTCCCTCAGCATTACCTTTCGGTGCCGTACCTGCACATCGCTTGACGCCATCCGCTCTGCGAAGCGTGCTCGCAGGTTCCATACAGCGTCCGTTAGACATTCCCAATGAGTCACTCATCAGAATGCCGGGTAGAGATGGTACGCCAGTGGAGGCTGCGGTGTTGGTACCTATCGTGATGCGTTCAGAAGGTCTAACTGTTTTATTGACACAACGTACTGCGCACTTAAATGATCATGCTGGACAAGTCAGCTTTCCAGGCGGTCGTGTTGAAGCAAGCGACATAGATGTGCAAGCGACTGCGCTGCGTGAGACAGAAGAGGAAACAGGGCTTTCCCGAGAGTTTGTCGAATGTCTTGGGGGCTTGCCGCGCTATGTGACAGGGACGGGTTTTGCAGTGAGTCCAATTACGGCGCTCGTGCGTCTTGGCTTTGAACTCAATCCTGATACGTTTGAGGTTGCAGAGATTTTTGAAGTGCCCTTGTCATTTTTGACAGATCCTGCCAACTACCGTTTTCATCGTGCCGAGCTTGCGGACGGACGTATTCGGCAGTATTACTCTGTACCATGGAAGCAGTTTTTTATTTGGGGGGCGACTGCATCCATGTTGCTTGGGATGTGTCAGATTTTGTCAGAAGCTGGCGAGTAACTTAATAACTTTCGTGGTCGTCTTTTGCCTGAATCAGACGCAGATACAGGGCATGACGGGCCGGGTTAATTTCTTTACGTCCGAGCGCCTCAAGTACTCCGCAATTAGGCTCATGCTGATGTGTGCAGTTGTAAAACCGACAATGCTCTTTATGCACGCTGAACTCAGGAAAACCACGCTCAATTTCTTCTCGGCTGAGGTGCAATAAGCCAAAGCCCTGAAAGCCAGGGGAGTCGATAAGATCCCCACCTCCCTCAGGCAAGTGATAGAGGCGTGTGCTGGTCGTTGTATGTCGACCCGCCCCTAAGGCGACAGAATGCTCTTGGGTGGCAGCTTGTGCCAAGGGCGCAAGCGTATTGAGTAGCGTCGACTTACCCATGGCGCTTTGGCCGAGCAGTAGGGATGTTTTGTCTTTAAGGCGTGGCAGCACTTGAGCACGAACACTTGCTGGATCACGTGCACAAATTTCAATGATTGGCACACCGAGTGAACGAAAGGGCGCTAGTCTTTCTTGAGCTGCCGGCATACCGTCGACCAGATCCACTTTGTTCAACAAAATTACTGGCGCGATGTCTGCAGACCATGCGCCTGCTAAGGAGCGGCCGAGAAGATCATCAGAAAAGGCAGGCTCAACAGCGATGACAATCAACAGTTGATCGACATTGGCGGCAAACTGCTTGCTGCGCGACTCATCTGAGCGAAACAAGAGATTTTTACGCTCCAGAATCGCTTCAAGTGCACCTTCGTCCTGACCTTGGCGGGAAATGACCACATAGTCACCCACAGCTGCGTCATTCTTTTTGCCTCTGGGGAAACACTTGATTAACGTGCCACCCTCGACTTCAACACTGTAATGGCGCCCGTGCGCAGCGATGACGCGTCCGTGCAGACGTTCTGTCATGACGCCAAGAGTTGACGAATTCGAATGGCAACGGGCGGGTGGCTATCGTAAAAGGCGGAGTGAAGTGGATCGGGCGTGAGGGTAGACGCATTGTCATCCACCAGTTTTATGAGCGCGGATACAAGCTGATCTGCTGAGCTTTGATCACTGGCAAAACGATCTGCTTCAAACTCGTCTTTTCGCGAAAACCAGCTAAATAATGGTGTGAGACCGAAGGTGAAAACGGGCACCACCATAAAGAAAAGAATAAGCGCCATGGCGTCATTGCGTCCGCCTAGTTGAGGCACAACGCCGAGATCTGTGTAGAACCAAACCTGTTGAGCGAGCCAGCCAAGCACAGCAAAAAAGACCAGAGATCCTGCAAAGTTAAGTGCCAGACGTTTAAAGATGTGATTGTGTTTGAAATGACCTAACTCGTGTGCCAACACAGCAATGATTTCATCGGCGCTCAAACGGGCGAGTAACGTGTCAAAAAATACAATACGGCGGGCGCGACCAAAGCCTGTGAAATAAGCATTGCCGTGGGCCGATCGCTTGGAACCATCCATCACAAACAGACCGTTCAGAGAAAAGCCGCAACGCTGTGCAAGCGCTTGGATTTGTTGAGCCAGTGCTTGATCTTGGAGCGGTGTAAATTTGTTGAAAAGCGGTGCAATCCAAGTGGGGAAGATAAACAAAATCAAGAGGTTAAAAACAGACCAAAGGCCCCAAGCCCACACCCACCAGAAGTCACCCGCCTCCGCCATCAGCCACAACACAGCCGCGATCAATGGCAAGCCCAGGACGGCCCCAATCACGATACCTTTGATGGAGTCGGCGACGAAGAGCTTGGGTGTCATACGGTTAAAACCAAACTGCGCTTCAAGTTTGAACTGTCGATAAACGGAAAAGGGTAGACCAAGTACGCTTAGCAAAGACAGCACTGCCACGATTAGCAGCACTTGGCGCAATAAGTCATGTGTCGTGATGGCGCTGATCCACATGTCGATCTGTTGAAGTCCGCCAAGCAAGGTCAGTCCCACTAGGATAACGGCGTCAAAGACCAGCTCAATCATTCCCAAGCGAACCTTAGCGGCCGTATAGTCTGCCGCGCGTTGGTGGCTGGTCAGTCCAATACGGGAGGCAAACTCGGCTGGAACCACTTCGCGATGGCTGACAACATGCCTGAGTTGGCGGCTCGCCAGCCAAAGACGGGTGCCGATCGTTGCAAGGAGAAACGCAATAAAAAGTATCGTAAGCATGGATCCAGATCGCCTTATGCCAGCATGTGAGAAAATCACGTTTTAATTGGATTGATTATATGGCTAACACCCCCTCTCAGAAAGCATCTCCCCAAACTACCAAAACAGTCCTAAATGAGTTCCGCCTCGTTTGGCTCGACATGGAAATGACGGGGTTGGATCCTGAGAAGGAGCGCATCATCGAAGTCGCTGTTGTGGTGACAGAGCCGGATTTGACAGTGGTGGCTGAGGGGCCTGTATTGGTGATTCATCAACCGGATAGTTTGCTCGATGCCATGGATAGCTGGAATCGCTCCACGCACGGTAAAAGCGGTTTGACTGACAAAGTCAAAGCCTCGACCTTGACCGAAGCGCAAGCAGAGTTACAACTGATTGAGTTTATGTCCCAGTACGTACCTGCTGGTAAGTCTCCACTGTGCGGCAACACGGTCAGCCAAGATCGGCGTTTTATGTTCAATTACATGCCAAAACTCGAACAGTTTTTTCACTATAGAACCGTGGATGTGAGCACAATCAAAGAGCTCGCGCGTCGTTGGAGGCCCGAATTATTGAAAGGCTTTGAAAAACGCAGCAAGCACGAAGCGCTGGCTGACATTTATGAGTCAATTGATGAACTCAAGTACTACCGTGAGACCTTCATCAAACTCGCTTAAAGCCTTTGATGATGTGGCGGTACCAACCTTGCAGCAAGACGGCAGAGATTGCAAGCCCAATCGTAGCCATCAGCCACATGCTACCTGCTCCGACGGGAGAACCGGCCAGTAACTGATTGCGCAGCGGCTCGATCAAACCTTTACCTGGACCGAAGCCGAGCCACCAACCTCCGAGCAGTCCGACGACCATCAAAGCAAAAAACTGAAGAAAGAGCGGTACAATGGCAATCTTGTGTGCGCGCAACAGATAGCTATTGATACATTGCATCGCGTCCACCACGTGAAAAAACGGTAGTAGCGCGAGCAACGATAGTGCGATGCTAGAGACAGCGGGATCATTGGTATACAACGCCACAATCGTATCGCGACCAAAATAAAGACCACATGCGGTAATGAGTGCACCGCCTAAGCCAATCACCAAGCCCATCATGCTCGTGCGGTGTGCTTGGTGCATCTGACCCGCCCCGATGGCCTGTGCCGCGAGTGCCGCCGTTGCAACGCCAATTGCCATGGGCATCATATAAGCGAGCGCGGCGAGGTTGGAGGTAATCTGATGGCCGCCAATGACCGCTGTGCCTTCTTGGGCGACAAGCAGTGCCATGAAAGTAAAGGCGCTGACTTCAACGAGGTAAGAAGCCCCCATCGGTATACCGAGGCGCAAGATGCTCCATAGTTCTGACCATTGTGGACGCCCCAGCTTTAAGTGAAACTGTTTGAAAAAAGGCATACGCGTCACAATCCACAACCCGATTGCAAGATTGATCCAAAACACAATCGCAGAGGAAATGCCCGCACCCGTCGCACCCAAGGCAGGTAAGCCCCAGTTACCAAAGATCAGCAACCAGTTGAAAAATAGTTTGAGTGCAATCCCCACTAAGTTGATCATCATAATGAGCTTAGGACGGGATACGGCATTGGCGAGAGAATAAACCGTACGGAACATCAGCGCGGCAGGTAGCGCGCAGGTCAATGCAAGTAAATAGCTCTTGATATTGGCGCGAACGAGTGGATCGATATCACCAGAAAAACTCAGCCAGACATCAGGAAATAGAAGTACGGCACCACCTACGACAGATAAGAGAAGTGAAACCCAGATGCCTTGCCCCCACGCTTGCCCAACACGTTTAAGTTCGCCTGCACCAACAAATTGCGCCTGAATGGGAATCAGCGCGTGCATGACACCAGTCAGTCCGATAAAAACTGTGATGTAAATCGAAATAGACAATGCCATGGTGGCTAGGTCAATGGGGCCTGCGTGGCCCGTCATGGCGGTATCTAATACGCCAAAGGCCATGCTGGCCCACTGACTGATTAAGATTGGCCAAGCCTGCTTGAAAATCGCGCGAAGCGTCGCACCAAAAGAGCGTGCTGAGGTGTCGACAATACTCATTGTTTGGAAAGACGCAGAATTCGGTAGCGATCAAAACGGTCGGCGCCACGTGAGCCTTGCCACAAGACTGTGGCGTTATCGCTAAAACCGGCCTCACCATTTTCAAGTTTTTTGCGCGTAGTTTGCTGCAAAATGAAGGGACACTTTGGGTCGTAAACCAATTCAAGATGATCAAACACATAAAGGGAGGCGCGAGGTCCGAGTGAAAGACCTTGCTCTCGTAGGCATGCGAGCTCCCCCGGTGTTTCTGATAAACCTTCAAGGGTTTGTCTAATCTCAGCTGACATGGGCCGATAGCTTCGAACGTAATCAACGGCGGGAAGCCAAAGCAACACCAGCATGAGCCATGTGATGGTCAAGCCACCAGCTGCCAGGAGAGAGCCACGCCACAGAGCATTTGGATTTGCTTTGACTCGCCACAGGATCATTGCGCACCAGCAAAGCGTGCAGACTATCGCAAGAATGACGGCCCACCAGACGATTTGAGGTTCATAGCCTCTGGTTTGACGTGCGATGTTGAGAGAGATTTGTTTGGGGATGCTGAAATGAAGCGCAAACCAGCCAATCCAGACACACGCCACCGTGACTGAAAAACACATCAGGGCAAACCAGTCCAAGGTGTTGATGACGCCCCGACGCATAGTGGGAATAGCAAAGGCGGCCAGAACGGCTAGTGGGCAAACAAATAAAACGTATTCTCCCTCGTCTGATTGAGGTGAAATAAACAGCATCAGGAGCGCAGCGAGTATCAGCGAGAGAGGCGTCCAGATGTGAGGTGCTGTCATCCAGCGCCTCCATTGCCAGAGCGCTAAAAGTGCAAGAGGCCAAGTCGGCCAGAGAAACCAAGGCAGATCACGTAAGGGTCGCACTGCATTTTCATACTCAGGTATGCCAAAACTGAGCTCGTTCCAATAAAGCCATTCCTTCATCCATGCAGGATGGATTTGCATCGTCGGAATCCACCAACACGCAATCAGCAACGCGGCCAGCACTACGGCAACCAATGCGAAGTACCGCGCGTGCCATAGGATTGAGCGTCTCTGAAACGCAAGGGGTAATGCAAGTAAAAGTGGCATGAGACCAGGCCAAGCTCGGGTTAAAAATGCTCCCGTGAGCGCAAGTGTGAGTACCAACATGCCCATTTTTGGCTTGTCCATCATGCGCGCGAGCGCATAGAAACCCAGCGCTTGAAACGCAAGGTTTGCTGGCACGTTAGAGGTTTCATGAAAGCGCAGAAGCACGCCTCCTGTAGCGAGAAATAAAAGTGTAGCAACGTCTGCGATCAGCCTACCGTAATCCTTGACGGTGGGTTCTCCGCCAAAAGGTAACGCGAGGGGTTGAGCCTCAGTCCGCCGTCCAAGCAAGTAGGTGCCGTACCAGACGCTGCTCAGTGTGATGCCAAACCACAGCAGATTAATGAGGCGTGAAGCGCCTATCTCCCCAAACCAGGGACCGAATAAGTAAATCAACACGGCGCCAGCCCACATGGATAGCGGACCGTCCTGTGTGAGTTTGAGGTCGCCAAAATGGGGAACCAGCCAATCCGCGCCCTGAGACTGAAGCGCAGACAGCATCGTCGCCAAGCTCAGCACATCATCGGTCTTCCAAGGGTCCCTACCGTATAAGCCTGCTAAAACGTAAGCGATGGCCAGCCCGAGCAGCACCAGCCTAGGCAGCTTGGAAGATGCATTGGCGGTGAGTCTTGCTGGGGTGGATTGTGTAGAGGAGGGCGACACGCGCAGACTCAAACCTTAATTAGAAGATAAAGGACTAAGTTATCAAAAAAAAAGCAGCCAGGAGGCCGCCTCTTTTTGCGAAAACTGATCTAATAAATAGCTCAGGCAGACGCCTTTTTGGTGCCAGTGGTGCGAGCAAAACGAGCGCGGAACTTTTCAACGCGACCTGTTTCGACGATACGTGTCTGAGCGCCTGTGTAGAAAGGGTGAGATTCTGAAGTCACGTCGCACTTGAACAGAGGATAGGTTTTTCCGTCCAGTTCAATCGTTTCGCGACTATTAAGTGTCGAGCGGGTGATAAATTTGTTGCCTGTTTGCAGGTCAACAAACACCACATCGCGGTAATTTGGGTGAATCTCGTCTCTCATTTCAAATCCTTTTGGTTGATCGGGTCGCCAGTTACATAAGAAGTAACCACGTATCCTAAGCTTAGCCAGCTATTCTACAGGCAATAATAGGATTTCGCAATGTGACAATGCTATGCTCCGAGCAGGCAACAGCATAAAAAGGTGTTTTTTAACAATGGCTTGGGGAAAAAATATCACGCCGCTGCACGAAGTGCCCACAATTTCAGAGGGTGGGGGCATCCGGTACTTGCATTTCGGTACTGAGTGGGTTCAAGGTGCAATGTGGGTATCCAAGCCTGCTGAATTGGTCTTGGAATACACGGCCCAAATGATGGCCTGGCTTCTGTTTCTGGCGCCCCCTCGTCACCAAGCGATCGGCATGTTGGGTTTGGGGGCGGGTTCTTTGGCACGTTTTTGCTTAAAACATACTACCAGCACACTGCGCATTGTTGAGTGGAATCCCCTTGTGACCTCCGCGTGTGAGTTGTATTTCAAACTGCCTAGACCTACAAGAATGTTAATCGAACATCTTGACGCGGGCGTGTGGGTGGCAGATGCCCACAATCGTGAATCATGCGAGGTGTTGATGATTGATTTATACGATGGAGAGGCGGCAGGCCCCGTTCGTGATTCGCTTGAGTTTTATCAGCAATGTCACGGCGTTCTCACAGAGGTGGGGGTTTTGACTATTAATCTTTTTGGGGCGCACACAAGTTTTGAAAAAAACATCCGTCGTTTAAGTGAGGCCTTTGGAGGACGTTTGTTAAGCTTGCCTCAGATTGATGCGGGTAATCAGGTGGTATTGGCTTTTAAGGGACCGCAGCTTGAGGTCACAATTGAGCAACTGCTCGCACGCGCCGAGGTGGTTGAGTCACAATATGGTTTGCCTGCAAGAAAATGGGTACGTTCCATGCGCGGCCGATCGAAAGATGGCATGTTGATTGTCTGAACGAAATAAATTTTGATGAAAAAACGTATATTAGGTGCATGGTGGCTGGCTTTAGGGTTACTGCTCGTCAATGTTGATACCTCTGCACAAACTAAATCAGTATCGATTTTGTCCTACCAGAAGGATGAATCTTCAGCAGAAATGATTGACGGCGTGCATGAGGTTCTGAAAAGCGCTGGCTTTCGTGAAGGGCGCAATTTAAAACTCAGAGTTGTGGATGCACAAGGTGATCCTGACCAGGCTCAGCAGTTGGCGTTAGAGATGGTCCGAGGTCGGCCGGATGTCATTGTGAGTCTGTCATTAGCGGCTACGCAAGCGGTTGTGTTGCACACCAAACAAATTCCTGTGGTTTTTGCTGGCATTACCGATCCAGTTGCCAGCGAGGTTGTGTCTAGCATGGGGCCATCAGGCACAAATATCACTGGTGTCTCGGATGCGTTGTCACTCCAAAAGAGGGTGGCATTAATCAAGCAGCTTTCTCCAAAAGCACGCCGCGTGGGCGTGTTGTACAACCCAGCCGATGCAAGCTCAGTGGCGCAAGTGCGTGAATTTCAGGAAAATTTGAGCGGTACAGGTTTGATCGCAATTGAAATAACAGTTCTGCGCCCAATTGATGTAGGGTCAGCCGCACGCAGTTTGATCGAAAAAGTAGATGTTTTTCAAACTTTAACTGATCGAACGGTGAGTCAAGGCTATGCCTCACTCGTTCAGGTGGCCAATGATGCACGTATCCCGCTTGTGGGTTGGGATGTCAAAGATGTGCGGGCAGGCGCGGTTGCCGCGGTTGACTTAACAGATCAAGATATTGGCTCGGCTGCTGGACGTTTGGCCTTGAGAATTTTGCGGGGGACAAAACCCGGCGCCATTGCACCAGAAATCATCGCCAACCCGCCCATTTATACGAATTTACAAGCCGCGGCTAAGCAAACGATCACCTTTACGCCTGGCTTTTTAAAGATGTCTCGCCCGCTGGTTCAATAATATTTTTACAATTGAATCCCTCACTTTCAAACAAACTTATACGCAGCGGGATGTTTGAGTGCATTGAGCGTGATAATCTGATGTTGAGTCGGTCATCGGCTTAGACTTACCGTGCAGTCAACCGCAGTACATTTTTTGAGAATTTCATCATGATTGATCTTGGCGTCAATATCGACCACGTCGCAACCTTACGACAACAGCGTCACACGATTTATCCTGATCCAATCAAGGCTGCCTTACTTGCCGAGGAGGCTGGCGCTGATCTCATTACCCTGCATCTTCGCGAGGACCGCCGTCATATTCAGGATGTGGATGTCTTCGCTCTGCGTCCGCAGTTGCGCACGCGTATGAATCTGGAGTGTGCAATTACGCCTGAGATGTTAGCGATTGCGTGCAAAGTTTTACCGCAAGATGTGTGTTTAGTGCCTGAAAAGCGAACTGAACTGACCACTGAGGGTGGTCTGGATGTAGTGGGTGGGTTTACAACAGTTAAAGCCGCTGTCGAGCAGCTTCAAGCAAACGGCATTCGCGTCTCTTTATTTATTGATCCGGATGCACGGCAGATTGGGGCTGCGGTGGATACAGGCGCGACTGTAATCGAACTTCATACGGGTGCCTATGCTGAGGCCCATAACGACGCACTTGCTGCGGCAGAGATCAGTCGTCTGCAGCAGGCGATCGCGGTGGCAGTGTCCCAAGGCTTACGAACCAATGCCGGCCATGGTTTGCATGTTGGTAATGTCGCGCCGATCGCCGCGCTGCCAGGTATTGCCGAACTGAATATTGGTCACGCTATCGTGGCGCAAGCGATATTTGATGGCTGGGAAAATACGATCCGCAATATGAAGGCATTGATGATTGAAGCGAGGCTGAATGCGCAGCGAGGCATCGCGTTGCCGGCGCATAAACATTAAAGGCAGGACGACTTGAGTGCAATCGCAGGTATTGGCACGGATTTGGTCAAGATGGATCGTATTGATCGCGCTTGGCTGCGTCATCCAGAACGATTTCCAGAAAAAATTTTGGGCGAGGATGAGTTAATCGTCTTTAAGGCACGGGCTGCGCGCGATCGCGGTCGTGGCGTCCGATATCTCGCGACACGTTTCGCTGCCAAGGAAGCATTTTCAAAGGCAGTGGGTCTTGGGATGCGAATGCCTATGTGGTGGACACGGATGCAAACCTTAAATCTAAAGGGTGGGCGACCGACAGTTGTTTTATCAGGGCCCTTAGCCCTTTGGTACGCGTCGCGCTTTGGGCCTGCCCACGTTTCGATTACCGACGAATCTGAGTATGGCTCAGCCTATGTCGTCGTTGAGACCCGACAAGAAACACCACAGACTATAAACATTACCGGAGCACAATAAAGATGACCGAAGCAAGTAGACCCACTATTGCTCGAGGCCCTTTGGTGGTCGATGTCGCGGGAACCGTCATGACAGCCGCCGAGGAGGCACGTTTGCTTCATCCGCTTGTAGGCGGAGTCATTCTCTTTACGCGTAATTTCACCTCACGTAAACAACTCGCTGCCTTGACTAAGCGTATTCATGATTTACGTACGCCACGCTTATTGATTGCGGTTGATCATGAGGGCGGACGTGTTCAGCGGTTTCGTACGGACGGTTTTACGACGCTTCCGTCGATGCGTAGCCTTGGCATTGAATGGCTCAAGGATCCCATGCGCGCCATGCGTATGACGACAGAAGTGGGCTATGTGTTGGGCGCCGAATTGCGTGCCTGTGGCATCGATTTGAGTTTTACGCCCGTTCTAGATTTGGATTTTGGTGTGAGTAGTGTAATTGGAGATCGCGCGTTTGATGGAGACCCGCGTGTCGTCGCGATGCTTGCGCGTGCCCTGTCGCAAGGTCTTGCCCAAGCTGGAATGGGAGCATGTGGCAAACATTTTCCGGGCCATGGCGCAGTCGTAGCAGATTCGCATCATGCTGTGCCACGCGATACGCGGCCACTGAAAAAAATCTTAGAACACGATGCCGCACCTTACCAATGGCTAGGGGATCAAGTGATTCCCTCCGTGATGCCTGCTCACGTCATTTACACAAAAGTAGATCCCATGCCAGCTGGTTTTTCAGCAAAATGGATCAAGGAGATTTTGCGTAAAACACTGAGCTATGACGGTGTGGTGTTTTCAGACGACCTGACCATGGAGGGCGCGGCAGTTGCTGGTGATATTTTGGCCCGTGCCCGTGCAGCGCTCAATGCGGGCTGCGATATGGCGCTTGTCTGTAATCGTCCTGATCTTGCGGATGATTTACTCTCGCGTCTCAATTGGAAGTCCACGCGTCGTTCTCTTGAGCGCATTGAACGATTGATGCCAAAGACCGACGCGTTAGATTGGAAATCCCTTCAAAAACAACAGGCTTATCTTGAGGCCTTAAGATCGGTACAAGCCTTGCATGCGCGAGCCTGAATTAAACACGTTTGATATCAAGGCGTTTCTCGCTCAATTACCGCATTTGCCGGGTGTGTACCGGCACATCGATGCGGCAGATGAGGTGCTGTATGTCGGTAAAGCACGTGACCTAAAAAAGAGGGTGTCTTCTTATTTTCAAAAGACGCCTTCTAGTCCGCGAATTGGGCATATGGTGGCGCGTGTTGTTCGTATAGAGGTTACCGTCACGCGCTCTGAGGCTGAGGCGCTGATTTTAGAAAACAATCTCATCAAGTCATTACGTCCTCGTTACAACATTTTGTTTCGTGACGACAAGTCCTACCCGTATTTGATGCTTTCTGGCCATGTGGCGCCGCGCATAGCCTATTACCGCGGATCTACGCAAAAAAAAGGGCAGTTTTTTGGGCCCTATCCGAGTGCATGGGCCGTGCGCGAAACTATTCAGATTTTGCAAAAGGTGTTTCGCCTGCGCACGTGCGAGGATACGGTTTACGCCAATCGTTCTAGGCCATGCTTGCTTCATCAGATTGGACGTTGTTCTGCACCCTGTGTAGATGAGATTTCACAAGAAGATTATGCTGCGGACGCAACGCGTGCCGCCAGATTTTTAAACGGCGAAACGCAAGAAATCATGGGAGATATTGAGCAGCGGATGCAAACCGCTGCTGAGGCGCTCGAGTTTGAGCAGGCTGCGATGTTGCGTGACCAAATGGGAGCGCTTGCAAAAGTTTTGCATCAGCAGACGATGGAGGATTCAGATCAGAGCGACACCGACATCATTGTGGTGGCGTCCTCCGGTGGCAAAGTCTGTGTCAATCTCGCCATGGTCCGTGGTGGGCGACATTTGGGAGATCGCGCGTTCTTTCCAACCCATACCGATGGAGATTCAAGTGCAGAGGTATTAGAGATTTTTATCGCTCAACACTATGTGGATCACCCTTTGCCCGCAGTGATCGTGGGCTCACATGCACTACCAGATACAGAATTGCTCGACTTGATTGCTGAGTCTAAGTCGACAAAATCACGTTTTATGAGCCGTCCGCAGGGTGTACGCCGCGCGTGGCTTGAACAAGCGACACGTAATGCGGAAATGGCGCTAGGCAGTGCCTTGCTAGAGACTGGCGCGCGCAGTGCTCGAACGCTTGCTTTAGCAGAGGCGCTGGATCTTGATACAGATCCGCTGGCGCTTGAGGCCCTGCACATAGAATGCTTTGATATTAGCCATACTGCGGGTGAAGCAACTCAAGCCTCCTGTGTGATCTATTCAAATCATGTCATGCAACCGTCGATGTATCGTCGCTACAACATTGCGGGAATCACCCCAGGGGATGATTATGCGGCGATGCGCCAGGTGCTGACCCGACGGTTTGGCAAAGTGGCGGATGGCGAAGCCCAAATGCCCGGACTTGTCTTGATTGACGGCGGCAAAGGGCAGGTTGAAATCGCCCGCCAGGTATTTGCTGAGCTAGGACTGGATACCGAGGTATTGGTCGGCGTTGCAAAAGGTGATCGTCGCAAGGTTGGACTGGAAACTTTGATTTTCCCTGATGACAGAGCCCCGCTAGTATTGGGTGAGGCATCCGCAGCTTTGATGCTAATTGCGCAAATTCGGGATGAAGCGCATCGCTTTGCCATTACGGGGATGCGCGCTAAACGCGCTAAAGCTCGCAATGTATCGCGTTTAGAGGATATTGACGGGATTGGGGCTAAGCGTCGTCAGCGCTTATTGGCCCGTTTTGGTGGATTTAGTGGTGTGGCCAATGCCAGTATCGAAGACCTGGCCTCGGTGGAGGGTATCTCCCCCGAATTAGCCGAGCGTTTGTACTTTTCCTTACGCTAACTGGGTTAGCATATCGCATGCCTTTAAATATCCCAATCATCCTGACATGGCTGCGTATTGCCATGATCCCACTGCTCGTCGGGTTGTATTACCTTCCCGAGTCTTGGATGAGTGCGTCCTTGCGAGACACAACTGCGAGCTTGGCGTTTATCTTTGCAGCCTTAACGGACTGGTTTGATGGTTGGCTTGCCCGGCGCTGGAATCAGACTTCTTCATTCGGGGCTTTTTTGGATCCCGTCGCGGACAAGCTGATGGTGTCTGCTGCGCTGTTGGTTTTGCTCAATCTTGATCGCGTCGATGTGATGATTGCATTTGTGATTATCGGCCGCGAAATTACGATCTCGGCTTTACGCGAATGGATGGCGCAGATCGGTGCTAGTGCAAGTGTGGCCGTTCACTGGCTTGGAAAATTTAAAACCGCTGCTCAGATGATAGCGATTCCTTGTTTACTTTATTACGACACATTGTTGGGCATACCATTTGCCGCGATCGGTCAGATTCTCATTGTTATTGCAGCGATTTTGACGATCTGGTCAATGTTTTACTACCTCAGACGTGCTTGGCCCGTTATTCGCGCAAAAACCGCACAAGACTAAAACCTGGGTTGTTCTATCCAGGTTTTGTATCCAGAAGTTCTTTATTGCCGCGCGCTTCTTTCAAGGGTGGGCGCCGTCATCCCTGGTGTCGCACGCCAAGGGTTGATGTCCAAGCCCCCTCGACGGGTGTAGCGCGCATAAACAGATAGCTGTTGCGGCTTGCACTGTGCCATGATGTCCTGAAAAATTGTTTCCACGCATTGCTCGTGAAATCCGTTGTGCATGCGGAACGAAACGATATATTTCAGCAATCCTGCTCGGTCAATCTGATGCCCGGTATAGTCGATCTGGACGCAGGCCCAATCTGGCTGAGAAGTCACAGGACAGTTGGATTTAAGCAGTCTGGAAAAGAGGGATTCTTGGACGATGCTTGGTGTCCCAGCGTGATGGGAGGCAAGACAGAGCAGCGCTGCATTTGGTGCGTAGCAATCAATCGTGAGTGATTGCGTGTCCAAATCAAGCCCCTCAAACTCTTTGATGTGTATGCAAGCAAAATCTTTAGGCAAAATCAATTCCACTTCAACTTGAGTTCCAGCGGCATTTGATAAATCAATGCGCAGGGTCTCGAGCATGTGTTCAGTTGAGGCAAAAGTGGCTTGATTGAAGCTATTTAAGTACAGTTTCAAGGACTTTGACTCAATAATATTGGGACTATGGCATTCAACCTTTAGCCGCAACATGGCAACCTGAGGCATCCCCTGCGGTGTCAGCCAGGACATTTCATAGGCGTTCCATAGATCCCAGCCCACAAAAGGCAAGGCGTCAGCCCGAAGTCCGATTTGCATGCGCGCCTCGGCTCTCGCAATTGGAAAAAGGAGGGTTGGATCGTAGGCTGTGGGATAGTCAACATCCAGACCAAGAGGGAGTTCGCGCACAGGCAGCTTCATTCGTGTCTTTCGCCCGCCAGCATTCTGACCGCGGTATAGGTCATGACATCGACGCCATCTTGATTTTTCACATCAATACGAGAAGTCACCACGGCGCGATTATGCTTTGAAGTAGGTTTGATCGCTGTGACCTCAACCTCAGCCCAGATCGTATCGCCCGCCAATACGGGGCTGAGGACTTTCTTATGCACTTCGAGTAGGGCGAGACCAGTTCCCTGAACCATGCCTTGCATCAACAGTCCCTCGATGAGCCCATAAGTCAACCCGCCAGGAACGGGGCGTCCTTTCATCGCTCCGTGGGAAAAAGTCTTGTCGATAAAAATAGTTTCGAGCATACCCGTGACGCTGATAAAGTTAATGATGTCTGTTTCCGTGACTGTGCGTCGATACGTTCTAAATTTCTGTCCAACTGCCAGCTCCTGCCATATATATCCTGAGCCTAAAAGCTTAGTTTCCGTCATGTTTTCCTCTGCGAGTTGGCTGTGATCGTTTCAAACACATACAATCTTCATAGTATAAGACGATCTAAAATCGCCGTAACCGAGGCCAAAGCGTCACTCCGCAGTGCCTCATTCAGACAGGTTAAACATGCTGACAGCACTTGAATTTACTGAAGTCCCGCAGGACGAACTTGCCTTTCGCGCCGATATTCGTGCTTTTCTTAATGAGGAAATGCACGAGGTACCTCATCACATTAAAGCGCGCTCATGGATGGGTACAAGTGAAACCTTTAGTAAAAGCCTCGCTAAAAAAGGCTGGCTGGGCTTAACGATTCCCAAAGAATATGGCGGCTCGGGAAAGGGTTTCTTTTCGCGTTTCGTACTGTCAGAGGAACTCTTGGTCGCGGGCGCACCTGTGGCCTCTCATTGGATTGCCGATCGACAGAGCGGCCCGCTGATTTTAAATTTTGGCACCGAAGAACAACGGCGCTTCTATATTCCTAAAATCTGTCAGGGTGAGGCGTTTTTTTGTATTGGCATGAGTGAACCTAGCTCTGGGTCAGATTTGGCGAGTATTCGTACCCGAGCCACCAAGACAGCTGAGGGGTGGTTGTTAAATGGCAGCAAAGTTTGGACAACGAATGCCCACGGTTGCCACTATATGATTGCCTTGGTGCGAACCTCTGGCGAAACCTCGGATCGACAAAAAGGCCTGTCACAGGTCATCATCGATCTCAAGTTACCCGGCGTCACGGTTCGACCTATTCGCGATATGGCAGGGGACGCGCATTTTTCCGAAGTCTTTTTTGACAACGTGCAGCTCGCGTCAGAAGCGCTTGTGGGTGTGGAAGGCCAGGGCTGGGATCAATGCACGGCAGAGCTTGCTTTTGAACGCAGCGGTCCTGAACGGATCTACTCAAGCATCGCTTTGCTAGACAGTTGGATGGAGTGCCTCCGAGAGCAAAATGTGTCGGATGCTGAAACATGTGCGGTGGTCGGTTCATTGGTCGCTGAAATGGCTGTCTTACGGGCGCTCTCTCTTGCCGTGACGCAAAAGTTGGTAGATGGTGAAAGCCCCGCAACAGATGCCTCAGTGGTCAAAGATTATGGCACTGACTTTGAGCAAAAACTCATCAGACAAATCAGCGAATGGCTGGGTGCGCATCCCGATTTTGTCGCAAGCGCTGATTTGTTACAGACGCTCGGCTATCTTGAACAGATGGGTGTGACGTTCTCGTTGCGTGGTGGTACGCGCGAAATTTTGCGTGGCATTATCGCCCGCGGTTTGGGCTTGAGGTAATGAATATGCATAACTCTTTTTACGATTCTGCTGATCGTTTTTTTGCTCAAGAATGCACCCCGACACATTTGCGCCAGATTGAGCAGGGTAGTGATCCTAAAGCGCTTTGGGAAGCACTGTTGTCTGTCGGTTTTGTGGATGGACTGGTCCCAGAAAGTTTGGGTGGTGCTGGTTTGACACTGGCCGACGCTTGGCCGATTCTTTTTTGTATGGGGCGGCACGCGCTGCCCTTACCCTATGCGCATTCCATGTTGGCACGTGCTTGGTTGCGTCATCACGCCAAGGATGCTCCTGAGGGATCCTTGACCTTTGCGCCTTTTCAGGTGGCGGCTGATAACGCAGGACTGACCGCTCACGCAGTAAGTTTCGGCTTGGTTGCAGATTGGGTGTTGGTTCAAGAGCGTAAACAGGTCTGGTTGCTACCTACGGCCGAAGCAACAGTGACGCCCTCGGGTGGTCACGGGACGCTTGACGCAACGTTAAACTGGCCTGATTCAGTGATACAGCGTTCACTGCTCGGTCACTGGGATCGTCCTCAGTTTCGGGATCTATTGGCCTTGTCTGTGGCGGTTTTGATTGCAGGTGCAACGGATCGCGTCTTTGAAATGATGCTCGCACATGCGAATCAGCGCGAGCAGTTTGGCAAGCCAATTGGACGGTTTCAGGCTGTGCAGCAACAGATCAGTGAGGTAGCAGAGTTGGTGTTTGGTGTCCGAATGGCAACAGAAATGGCTTGTCGGAGCAGCGGTTGGCAGCCGGCACCGATGTTGGCCGCCTTGGCCAAGACTCAGGCGAGTCAGGCGGTTGCACGTATCACAGCTGTGGCGCATGCTGTGCATGGGGCAATTGGTGTCACTCAAGAGTACGACCTTCAGTTATTTACGCGCCGACTCAATGAATGGGCTCGAGTAGGTGGGGGACAAAACTTTTGGGCAGAACAGCTTGGGCGTGAAGTATTGATGTCTAAACAGATGACGTTGGACTTTGTTCGATCTGAGTTGTTTTTAGAAGGCAAGCACTGAGATTTCAGCGCGGAGCTCGGCTCGCGCTGCGCTGAAACTTCTCCTCGTTTAAGCGTCCCTCAGGCAAAGAAGTTAATTTAAGTCAACCCTAAACGCGATGGCTAGGTTACCCTAAGTTTAGATGAGTACATAATCTAAGACTAGCCATTGAAATTTAGCGACACGTCCGCATTTAATGACTAACAGTTATTGGCCACAAGCCACACACACAATGTTAGGAGCCACACCATGCGTTTCGACAAATTAACGACCAAATTTCAACAAGCACTCGCCGATGCGCAGAGCATAGCTGTGCGTAATGACCACCCCTACATCGAACCTGCTCATGTTTTGTCTGCTCTGCTCGCCGACAGCGAGAGCGGAGCGGGCAGCTTGTTGGCCAGGGCCGGTGTCGCCATTAATCGCCTTCAGCCTGCCTTGGACGCCATCGTTAAAGGGTTACCCCAAGTAAAAGGTGGCGATGGCAATATTCAAGTCAGCCGAGACTTACAGTCCGTTTTTACGCGCGTCGACAAAGAAGCCGCTAAACGTGGCGATACGTATATTCCCAGCGAATTATTCCTGTTGGCGCTCTCAGAGGATAAAGGCGATGTCGGCCGCGCACTTAAAGAGACGGGTTTGCAGCGCCAGGCCCTTGACGCAGCCATTGATGCTGTGCGCGGCGGTTCTTCTATGCAAGATCAGGACGGTGAGTCTAATCGTGAGGCACTCTCCAAATACACCACCGATCTCACGGAGCGGGCGCGTCAGGGAAAGCTTGACCCTGTCATTGGTCGTGATGACGAGATTCGACGCGCGATTCAAATTTTGCAGCGTCGGACCAAAAACAATCCCGTTCTGATCGGTGAGCCTGGTGTGGGTAAAACTGCGATCGTTGAGGGCTTAGCCCAACGGATCGTCAATGATGAGGTGCCTGAGTCCTTGCGTGGCAAACGCGTGCTGTCGCTTGACTTGGCGAGCTTGCTCGCAGGTGCAAAGTTTCGCGGTGAGTTTGAGGAACGCCTTAAGTCCGTGCTCAAAGAGCTTGCGCAGGACGACGGCAGTTACATCATTTTTATCGATGAAATTCATACGATGGTCGGTGCCGGCAAGGCAGAGGGCGCAATGGATGCTGGCAATATGCTCAAGCCCGCGCTAGCCCGAGGCGAGCTGCATTGTATTGGTGCGACAACTCTCGATGAGTATCGTAAATATATCGAAAAGGATGCTGCACTCGAGCGTCGGTTTCAAAAAGTACTGGTAGACGAGCCGAATGTGGAGTCGACCATTGCGATCTTGCGCGGTTTGCAAGAGCGCTATGAGCTGCATCACGGTGTGGAAATTACGGACCCAGCGATTGTTGCGGCCGCTGAACTTTCACATCGCTACATTACGGATCGTTTCTTGCCTGACAAGGCCATTGATCTCATTGATGAGGCAGCCTCGCGCATTCGCATGGAGATCGACTCCAAGCCGGAAGTGATGGATAAACTTGATCGTCGCATCATCCAGTTAAAGATCGAGCGCGAAGCGGTTAAAAAGGAGATGGATGAGGGCTCCATTCGTCGTTTCCAAATTATTGAGGAGGAGCTTGAAAAGCTTCAGCGCGAGTACAACGATTTTGAAGTGATCTGGAAGAGCGAAAAAGCCGCTGTACAAGGCACCCAATCGATCAAAGAGGAAATTGAGCGTGCACGGGCTGAAATGGCCGAACTTCAGCGTAAAGGTCAGTTCGACAAGCTGGCGGAGATTCAGTACGGCACCTTGCCAGAATTGGAGTCTAGACTCAGAACGGCTGAAGGGTCTGCTGAGGCAAAAACGCCGGGCGAGCGTCCCAAGCTCCTGCGTACGCAAGTCGGCGCGGAGGAAATTGCGGAAGTTGTATCGCGCGCGACCGGTATTCCTGTCTCTAAAATGATGCAGGGCGAGCGTGAAAAACTGCTTAAGATGGAAGAGCGACTGCATGACCGCGTTATTGGTCAAGATGAGGCCGTTGGTTTGGTGGCGGACGCCATCCGACGTTCCCGTGCAGGCTTGTCCGACCCGTCACGCCCTTATGGTTCCTTTCTGTTCCTGGGGCCAACCGGAGTGGGCAAGACTGAGTTGACACGTGCGCTAGCAGATTTCATGTTTGATTCTGATGAGCATCTCATCCGTATCGATATGAGTGAGTTTATGGAAAAGCACTCCGTCGCCAGATTGATCGGCGCGCCACCGGGCTATGTCGGTTATGAAGAGGGCGGTTATCTGACAGAGGCGGTGCGTCGCAAGCCGTATAGCGTGGTTCTTCTTGATGAGGTGGAAAAAGCGCATCCGGATGTATTTAATGTCTTGTTGCAAGTGCTGGATGACGGTCGCCTAACCGACGGTCAAGGCCGCACGGTAGATTTCCGCAACACAGTGATCGTGATGACCTCTAATTTGGGATCGCAGCATATCCAGGCAATGGTGGGTAAGCCTTACGATGCAGTTAAAGAAGTTGTCTGGGAAGAGCTCAAACAGCATTTCCGTCCTGAGTTTTTAAACCGGATAGATGAAATTGTGGTGTTTCATGCGCTGCAAAGCCAGCATATTGAAAAAATTGCAGGTATTCAGATCAATCGGTTAGCA
>Ga0247833_1001063_pt1:0-17500 | contig 47117 bp, 47 predicted proteins | sample LaCruzMarch2015__7_FD_187117 | JGI IMG/M metagenome (GOLD analysis project Ga0247833, IMG submission 187117) | Freshwater microbial communities from meromictic Lake La Cruz, Castile-La Mancha, Spain - LaCruzMarch2015_8m | ecosystem: Environmental > Aquatic > Freshwater > Lake | place...
TGGTTTGAAGTGTCTTTGATTCCTGCGACTTTGTCTCATACGACTCTGGATTTATTAGTAGTTGGAAATCTAGTCAATATTGAATTTGATCAGGTAGGAAAGTACATCGCCCAGAATATGCAGATGCAAAATGACAAATAATTCAGAAGTTGTGTTTGACACGGTTGAAAGTGCGATTGAAGAATTCAAATTGGGACACGCAATCGTTGTCGTTGACGATGAGGATCGAGAAAATGAGGGAGATTTAATTCTTCCAGGTTCTCTAATTACCACTGAATCAATGAATTTCATGATCAAGAACACTTCAGGTGTTGTATGTGTTCCGATGGAATCTGAAGATTTAGACAGATTAAAAGTGCCACCAATGACCGCAGTAAATGAAGATAAGAAATCAACAGCTTTTAGCATTTCTGTGGATGCATCTACTGGAATCACAACTGGAATATCGGCCGAAGATAGAACTAGAACGATAAAGGTTTTATCGGATAGAAATTCTAAATCAACTGATGTCACTAAACCAGGACATGTTTTTCCATTACGAGCGGCTCAAGGTGGTGTGCTTCGTAGAGCTGGACATACAGAAGCAGGTGTTGATTTAGCAAAAATGGCCGGTTTAAATCCAGTTGCTGTTATTGCAGAATTAGTTGAAGAAGACGGATCGATTCGAAAATATGAATCAAGTTACAAATTTGCTAAAGCTCATGGTTTGAAATTTATATCTATTGCTGACATCATTTCTTATCGTCGCAAGAACGAAAAGCAAGTAGAACTCTTTTCAAAAAGTGAATTACCGACCAAATTTGGAAACTTTAAGGCCTATGGATATAAATCAAATATTGATGGCATTGCCCATCTTGCACTAGTGGCAGGAGAAATTGGTGATGGAGAAAATGTGTTAGTCAGAGTTCACTCTGAATGTTTAACAGGAGACGTTTTAGGTTCTCTTCGCTGCGATTGTGGAGATCAACTGCAATTAGCAATGAAAACAATCGCTGATCATGGTCGAGGAATTGTTTTGTACGTTAGAGGTCATGAGGGTCGCAGTATTGGTTTGCTAAATAAAATTGCTGCTTATGGATTACAAGACAAAGGCAGAGACACCGTGCAGGCAAATCTTGATCTAGGCCTTCCCGCAGATGCCAGAGACTACGGAACTGGTGCTCAAATATTGGTTGATCTAGGAGTTAAGACAATGCGACTTCTTACCAACAATCCTTCCAAGCGTGCAGGGCTTGAAGGTTATGGTCTGAAAATTATTGAACGTGTAGCCTTAGTAGCACCAGCAAACGAAAAGAATATTGATTATCTTTCAACGAAGAAAAACAAAATGGGCCACGATATACCAAATCAAACACTTGAGGCAAACAAATGAGTAGTCAAAGAATTCCTGAAATAAGGATTGAAAAAGTTAAGAAATCAACAAAAATTGCTGTTGTGACAGCTATTTGGAATCAAGATCTCACAGACAAAATGCTGGAAGAATGTTTAAAGACTCTTAAAGAGTATGGATTAAAACCTGTAACCATTCGGGTCTCGGGCTCATTCGAATTGGTCGCAGCAACCAAACAGGCATTCTTGAAAAAATTTGATGCAGTGATTGCCTTAGGAGTTGTGCTCAGAGGAGAAACACCACATTTTGAATACGTATCAAATGCTGTAACAAATGGACTGACACAAATTGCAGCCGATACCGGTAAACCAATTGGCTTTGGAGTTCTAACTTGCGACAACCATGAACAGGCAAAAGCCAGAGCAGGATTTCCTGGATCTATTGAAAATAAGGGGAGAGAATCAGCTTTAGCAGTTTTGCAAAGTCTGAATGAACATAAAAAGTTGGGTTAATTCTTTCTCGATCTTGGCATTGGGTATTCTTGAGTTAGTTAAGTTAAGTGAGGGCTTGTGAAGTCATTCGATCAACTTTGGTCAGAGCTAAACGACAAAGTTGCTACAAATGACCCAAATTCTGACAGTGTAAAACTTGTTAATCAAGGTGTTCATGCTGTGGGTAAAAAAGTTGTCGAAGAAGCAAGTGAAGCTTGGATGGCTTGCGAACATGAGAATAAAGATCGTGCTGCTGAAGAAATTTCTCAGCTTTTATATCAAACTCAACTCTTAATGCTTGCTGCCAAAGTAAACATCGATGATGTTTATAAGAAACTGTAGGTAATGAAAATGTTACGCATTGCGATTCCAAACAAGGGTCAATTAGCTGATCCGACTCAAAAAATGTTGCGAGAAGCAGGTTATCTTCGAAGCCACCACCCAAGAGATTTGGTCGTAAGTGACCCTGAAAACGATGTCGAATTCTTTTTTCTAAGACCAAGAGATGTTGCAACTTATGTAGGAGCAGGAACTCTTGATTTTGGTATCACGGGAAAAGATTTACTTATTGATTCTAAATCAAAAGCTGAATCAATAATGGATTTAGGATTTGGCCAATCAAGCTTTCGTCTAGCTGTTACTGCGGATAAAGCAAGTAAAGGAATAGCTGGTTTAAGTGGAATTAAGATTGCCACAAGTTATCCAAACATTCTGCAATCTTGGTTAGATAAGTCATCAATCAAAGCAGAAATTGTGGTGCTTGATGGTGCAGTTGAAAATGCGGTTCGACTAGGTGTTGCAGATGCAGTTGCAGATGTGGTTGACACAGGAACAACTCTGAAGCAAGCAGGATTAGTCATAATTGGTGAACCGATATTAGCTAGTCAATCAGTCTTACTTCGTGGACCAAACACAAAAGAATCTTCAGAAACTGAGAACTTTATACGAAGAATTTCAAGTGTTCTAGTGGCACGTGAATACGTGATGATTGATTATGACATTGAACAATCAAAAGTAGAACTAGCTTCTAAAATTACTCCTGGAATCGAATCGCCAACAATCTCACCACTGCACCTTGCAGGCTGGGTTGCAGTTAGAGCGATGACAAAGAGAAAAGAAATGCACAGAGTTATGGATGAACTTTACGCAGCTGGTGCAAAAGGTGTAATCGTCACAGAGATTATGGCTTGTCGACTCTAGATTTAAATAACGATAAGGGTGAATCTGATCCTGTCCTATTGGCGTTACTTCAAAATAAAGGTAATAATTACGAAAAACTAGTAATTGATAAGTTGAAGAATTCTAGGTTAATTGGTGCCATTGTTGCCAAAAAAGATGAAAACGTTGAGATGATGCAAGCACTTTTCTCCTCAAATGATGGAAAAGTTGCAATGCCAGTTTTTACATCCCTTGATGAACTAACTAAATGGAACAAAGAAGCCAGACCAATTCCACTAGTTGCTAATGACTTCGCTCAACAAACAATTGACCAGGAATTAGACGCTCTTATCTTAGATATAGCTTCTGATCACCGATTTGTTATTCAGGGATACATGCTCAGTTGCTTAGCAAAAAATCATGAATGGACTTATCCCTATCAAGATTTAGAAGTCAAAGAAACAATTGAGAAAATCTGTCTCAAACTCAAAAAGGTGAATAAAATCGAAATCACAAAAGGTGTGGATTGCGATCTTCACGTAAACATTTATGGACCACCAGACTTAGCCGATGAGGTAATAGGTCTTGGAAAAGAGATAGCTGAGCAGGAAATTATTCGAGAAAGAGCGCCTTTAGGTGCTGATTTATTTCTCACCCCTTTGCTCTGATAATCTGGGAAAACCAGTCGCCAACCGGCGATGCACAAGCGGAGACATCTCCCACCTGCTAGATCGCATAAAAGATCTTTTGGGTAAGAAGAAGATAGTGATCATTTAGTAAAAACTAAAATCACGGTTCTTTAGCGTGTGCCACTTTTAGAAACATATTTCTATTTGTGGGGACAGCAAACAAAGGAGTAGGTATCAGCGTAGAACCACGGATCAATGATCGGATCCGCGTACCGGAAGTGCGCTTAGTTGGACCCAACGGAGAACAAATCGGTGTTACTCGAATTGAAGATGCAATTCGAATGGCACAAGAAAACGATTTAGATCTAGTTGAAGTAGCACCAGAAGCTCGGCCACCAGTGGCAAAGATTATGGACTACGGAAAGTTCAAATACCAAGAAGCACTTAAGGCCCGCGAAAACAGACGCAGTCAAGTTAATGCGGTTGTTAAAGAAATGAAACTTCGTCCGAGAATTGAAAGTCACGACTACGACACCAAAAAGAGTCATATTGAAAGATTTCTCTTAGGTGGCGACAAAGTCAAAGTGACAATCATGTTTCGTGGTCGTGAGCAATCTCGTCCAGAAATGGGTTACAAATTACTTGCCCGCTTAGCTGAAGATTTAGCTGAAGTGAGCATGGTTGAATTTGCACCTAAGCAAGATGGTCGAAACATGGTCATGGTTTTAGCGCCAAACAGAAGAAAGTCTGAAGCGGTTCGTGCCAAGCAAGTTGTACGAGACAAATCAGATAAAACTTCCGATACCGAATAACTTTTAAGAACAAGGGACAAATAAATGCCGAAGATGAAAACACATAGTGGAGCGAAAAAGCGCTTCAAAAAAACTGGTACAGGAAAGATCACTCATGAAAGAGCTGGTCGCAGACACTTACTTGAATCAAAATCAAGCAAGCGAACAAGACGCTTAGCAGCAGAAGTGCAACTAGCACCTGGAGATACCAAAAAAGCCAAACGCATGTTGGGTTTGCGTTAAAACTTAAAACTTTTACAAGAAAGGAAACAGATAAATGGCACGTGTAAAAAGAGCGGTCAACGCGCACAAGAAACGTCGCGTAGTGATGGAAGAAGCAAAAGGTTACAGAGGTCAACGTTCACGTCTGTATCGCAAAGCAAAAGAACAAATCCTTCATTCTCGCGTTTATTCATTTAATGATCGTCGTGAAAAGAAAGGTGACTTCCGTCGCCTTTGGATCACACGTATTAACGCTGCTGTTCGCGAAAACGGATTGACTTACAACAGATTCATCCAAGGTTTAAATGTTGCAGGTATTGAAGTAGATCGCCGCATGTTAAGTGACATGGCAATCAACGATAACCAATCATTCAAAGCCTTAGTTGAAGTAGCACGCTCCGCAATTGCCAAAGCGTCCTAATAACGAGACCTCAAAGTCGATCGAATCAAACGCATTAACGATTCGATCGACAAAGGTTTCTTCTGCTTTAGAGTTATTAAATAAAAGAGATCGAGAACTTAGGTCTGAATTTTTGGTTGAAGGCGCTCACGCCGTAGAAGAAGTTATAAAATCGCATCTGGCAAAAGCCATATTTGTCACCAAGGAATTTTCTCGCACAAATAATGCACTGTTAAGTAAAGCCGCCTCGGAAAGAATATCGATCTTCGAGACTGAACCTTTAGCTATTGAAAAATTAAGTGAAACTCTTAGCCCCCAAGGAATTGTGGCAGTAGCAGATTATGTTGCTACGAACTTAGAAAGACAAGATTTAGTTGAAGCAAATTTTGTTGTTGTTCTTTCAAATGTAAGAGATCCAGGTAATGCTGGAGCAATTATTAGAGTTGCAGATGCAGCTGGAGCTGACTTAGTTATTTTTGCCGGAACGTGTGTTGATCCCCACAACGGCAAAGTTGTCAGAGCAAGTGCTGGAAGTATCTTTAATGTGAAAGTTCGACAATCAGATGACGTGGCAGAAACCTTAACTGATTTGGTGTCTACAAATCACAGTGTCTTCATCACAGATGGGCAATCAAAAACGCAATGGAAAGATGTTGATTTGAAGAAGCCTTTGGCCTGGGTATTGGGAAATGAGGCTTGGGGAGTTTCTGACCTTGATGCTCCAGTCGGGCAAAGAGTATCGATCCCAATTTATGGTCGGGCTGAGTCATTGAATGTCGCCACAGCAGCAGCACTTTGTCTGTATGAAACAGCAAAATCTCGTGCTGGCAATTAGACTAAAACAGGTTTAGAAAGTAAGCCTTAACAATTAATCTCTGGGGGAGTCGGTCTCGTAATGTCACCGGATTCCAATTTATTAAGTGAAGAAACCATCAATCAGGCTGTAGCCCTTGCTCTTAAGGAAATTCAACTCGCTAAAAATTTAGATGAACTCAAAAATGTCCGTTTGAATCACGCTGGGGAGAAATCTCCTATCGCTTTAGCCAATCGTGAAATCGGTTCCTTAGAGGGAACAACTAAAGCTGATGCAGGAAAAAGAATTGGCGAAGCGAGAAATAAAGTAAAAATCGCTTTGGATGATAGAACCGTTGAATTGCAGAATGAACGTGAAGATTCGATTTTAATCGCAGAAAAAGTTGACGTAACTCAAGTTTTGGCAAATGCAAATTCATCATCGTTAATGGTCGGAGCAAGACATCCTTTAACAACCATTGCTGAGCATATTTCTGATGTATTTATCGCCATGGGGTATGAAGTTGCCGAAGGACCAGAAGCTGAATCTGAATGGTTTAATTTTGATTCACTCAATATTTCAGAAGATCATCCATCCAGAAGTTCATCTGACACTTTCTATGTTGAATCAATGGATTCTGGTGTTGTGATGAGAACTCAAACATCACCGGTTCAAATGAGAGCCATGCTAGAACGTAAACCTCCAATTTATGTGATTGTGCCGGGCAAAGTTTTTAGAACAGATGAATTAGATGCAACACATACTCCCGTTTTCCATCAAGTTGAAGGTTTAGCAGTTGATAAGAATCTAACAATGGCAGATTTAAAAGGGACTCTGGATCACTTGGCACAAAGCATGTTTGGAACAGGCATTGAGACAAGATTTAGACCATCATATTTTCCTTTCACCGAACCAAGTGCTGAATTAGATTTGAAATGTTTTGTTTGCAAAGGTGAGACCATGAAACGTAAAGATTGCAAAACTTGTCGATCAGAAGGATGGATCGAATGGGGTGGATGCGGCATGGTAAACCCAAACGTTTTGGAAACTGCCGGAATTGATTCTTCAAAATATTCTGGTTTTGCTTTCGGTATGGGATTAGAACGAACCTTGATGTTTCGATATGGAATTACTGACATGCATGATCTAGTTGAAGCTGATATTCGATTTACTTCAAGATTTGGTTTGGGACTTTAATGAAATTACCAATATCTTGGATAAACGAATATGTAAAGTTCCCTAAAAATACAAAAACAGAAGTTATTATCGATAAATTAGTTAAATTAGGTTATGAAGTTGAAGGCGTTGAAATATTTGGTGATGTTCAAGGACCATTAGTTGTCGGTCAAGTTGAAGGAATTGAAATCTTAACTGAATTCAAAAAACCCATCAGATACTGCACAGTAAATGTGGGAAACAAAGTTAATGGAATTATTTGTGGTGCTAGTAATTTTAAAGAAGGTGACCATGTCGTAGTAGCACTTCCAAGTGCCGTTTTGCCGGGCGAATTCAAAATTGCAGAACGCGAAACCTACGGAAAGATTTCTCAAGGAATGATCTGTTCAGCTAAAGAACTTGGGTTTAGCGATAACCACGATGGAATTATTGTGCTTGCCGCAGGTTTAAAAGTGGGATCAGATGCGAAAGATCTTCTAGGTCTTGGAGAAACTGTTCTAGATATTGCTGTTCTTCCTGACCGCGGTTATGCGATGAGTGTTCGTGGAATTGGCCGAGAATTAGCGCTAGCTATGAATGTTAAATACATTGACCCAATCACCCAAAAGATTCCTAAGGTTAAAAAATCAACCAAGTTGAAATCAAACATCAAGACCGATAAAGCGAGCAAATTGGCTCTGGTTTCATTGAAAGATTATGACAGCAATTCAATAACTCCGATGTTCATGCAAAAAAGGCTGGCACAGTCGGGTTTAAGATCAATATCTCTTCCCGTAGATGTCACAAATTATTTAATGCTTGAGATTGGGCAACCACTTCATGCTTTTGATGCCGACAAAGTAAGTGGTTCGGTACAAATTAGAAACGCTAAACAAGGTGAAGTTTTAGAGACCCTAGACCATGTGAAACGTAAATTAGATCAACAAGATTTAGTTATTGCTGATGCAAAGAAAGTACTTTCTGTTGCAGGGGTCATGGGTGGGTTAGAAAGTGAGATTACAGATAAGTCCACAAATTTGATAATTGAATCGGCAGTTTTTGATAAAGGTTCAATTAGTAGAACATCACGTAACTTAAAACTTCCCAGCGAAGCGAGCAAAAGATTTGAAAGAGGTACCGATTCATCGGTTAATGAGTACACCGCAATTCTTGCAGCTCAATACTTAGCTAAATACGGTAAAGCAAAAATACAAGGAATCTCCGTTGCTAAAAAGACTAGTAAAGCAAAATCAATTAGCTTTAATCCTCAAGAAGTAAAGCGACTAATTGGTGTTGATATTGATGTTGCAGTAATTTCTAAAATATTAAAGTCTTTAGAAATAAAAGCGACTAAATCAGGCAAGACATGGAAATTACAACCACCAACTTGGCGTCATGATCTTAATAAGCCCGCAGACATTGTTGAAGAGATTGTTCGTATCTGGGGATATCACAAAATTCCAAGTCGCTTACCAAACACTCAAATTGGTCGTGGACTTTCAAAATCGCAAATAATCAAGAAATCAATTTCAATTAAATTAGCGGGTATGGGTGCAAACGAAGTTTTGAATTACCCATTTGTTTCTCTCAATCAAATCGAATCACTTGGAATCACAAGCAAAGATCAAAGACATAATCTCGTACGTCTTGCAAATTCTTTGTCTGAGGATCTTCCTTATTTAAGAACATCATTGATTCCTGGATTGTTTGAAGCGTTATCTAGAAATGTTTCAAGAGGTGCAGATAATATTTCCCTTTTTGAACAAGGAAGTGTGTACATCAAAAGTAATGCGTCAAAGAAATCAATCAAGCCAAAGCTTCACAAGCGACCTTCTGCTAAAGAAATAAATGACTTAAACTCGATTCTACCTATCCAGCCTAAAATGGTATCTGCAATATTCTCAGGAGAAAAGTATCAATCTGGATGGTGGCAGAATTCTCAAAAATTCAGTTGGAATGATCCAATTGAAATGGTTGTGAAAATTTGTGCAGAGCACGGAATAAATGTAAATTTGAAAAACGTAAAATTAGCACCGTTTCATCCTGGAAGATGTGCTGAGATTTCAGTTGGAAATACGATTATTGGATATGCTGGTGAATTTAATCCAAGTATTTTAGAGAAAAATGGAATTTCAAGTAAAGTTTATGGTTTCGAAATCAATGTCGATGTCATTGTTAACAACTCTCAAGATAAGCAAGCCCCAATTTTCTCAGCGATGCCTGTTGTTAAAGAAGACCTTGCTTTCGTAGTTTCAAAAGATGTGACTGCACGTGAGATGACTGAAACGATAGGAAAAAGCGCTGGAGAACTACTTGAAAGTGTGCGATTGTTTGATGTCTATGAAGGATCCAACATTGCAGAAGGCAAGAAGTCCATGGCCTTTAGTCTTCGATTTAGAGCTTCAGATAGAACTTTGAACAGTGAGGAAATAGCAAAACTTCGAGGTCAAATCGTCTCGGCTATCGAGAAGCAACATCAGGGGTCCCTGAGAGCATAGGAATATGCGCATATGCGTATAATTAGCATATGGACACAGTTGTCATAGGAGCATCCGGTTACGCCGGTGGCCAATTACTTCGTTTGATCCACTCTCATCCCAAATTGAGATTAAAGTCAGCCATAGCTCATTCCAAAGCTAACACTCCAATAGTTGGTGAACATCCTTTTTTAATTGGCAAGTATGACCAAAACTTTGAGGAATTCTCACCAGAAAAAATTGCAGAAACTGATTTTGTATTTATAGCCCTGCCGCATGGCGAGTCGGCAGGGCTTATTTCCAAATTAAAACCCGGCACAAAGGTTGTTGATCTGGGAGCAGATTTTAGATTGAAAGATTCACTTAAATGGAATAAATACTATTCAGGTGAATACGCCGGTAACTGGACTTATGGCTTGCCTGAATTGGAAAACAATGTTGAAAAGATATCCAATTCGAGCAAGGTAGCTAATCCTGGATGTTATGCAACTGCAATTGCCCTAGCTTTTGCACCTTTGATTAAGCATGACTTGATCGATCAGAAATTTGTGACAGTAGTTGCCGCAAGTGGAACAACAGGAGCAGGGAAGAAGCCGTCACAGTCGTTACTAGCAAGTGAAGTTATGGGATCATTATCAAATTACAAACTCAATGGAACTCATCAACATATTCCTGAAATAGAACAGGCATTATCTGAAATAAAAGGAAATAATTTATCAGTATCTTTTAATCCAATCTTAGCACCAATGCCAAGAGGAATCTTGGCAAACTGTATCTCGATATTGAAAAAACCACTAAAAGTAAGTGAAGTAGCTCAGATTTTTAATGATTACTACAGTGGTCAAACTTTCGTTAAAATTGTTCAAAATTCCAATTTACAGTCATCTTCCGTTATTGATACCAATGATTGCCATTTACAAATAAGTATTGATGAAAATACCGATCAAATAACGGTTGTTAGCGTGCTTGATAATTTAATTAAAGGTGCTAGTGGCCAAGCCATTCAAAATATGAATCTTATGTGTGGCTGGGATCAAACTTTAGGTTTGGTCGATCAGAAATGAGCGTTACCGCAGCAAAAGGATTCTTAGCAAGTGGTGTCTCAGCGGGACTTAAATCCCCAGGCAATAAGGACGTTGCTTTGATTGTTAACCAAGGTCCTAAATTCGATGCTGCTGCAGTATTCACATCAAATAAAGTCAAAGCAGCACCTGTTATTTGGACTCAGGAAGTCATCAAGAATAAAAAGTTAAAAGCAGTTGTGTTGAATAGTGGTGGCGCTAATGCTTGCACTGGACCAGATGGTTTTGCCGATACACATAAGTCAGCTGAATATGTTGCAGAACTTCTTTCTATTGGCGCTATCGAAGTTGGAGTGTGTTCTACTGGATTGATCGGTAACAGACTCGATATGCCTAAATTAATTAAAGGAATAGAACAAGCGCATCAGCATTTGGAAAACAATGGTGGTGATGATGCAGCAGAAGCAATAATCACAACAGATTCTCATAAGAAAACTTCGCATTTAGAAATTCAAGGTTGGACAATAGGCGCAATTATAAAAGGAGCAGGAATGCTTGCTCCTGATATGGCAACGATGCTTTGTGTTATCACTACAGATGCTGATGTCTCTGATTTAGATCATCAATTAATACTTCAGTCCGCTACAGATAAAACTCTAAATCGTATTGATTCCGATGGTTGTACATCAACTAATGACACAGTTATTTTGATGTCTTCTGGAGCCAGTGGTATCAAACCAAGTAAGGGAGATTTTGAGAAACAATTACAACTTTTAATGTCAGATCTAGCTTCATTATTGATTAATGATGCTGAAGGAGCAACAAAAGTAATCACAATTGATGTTATTAATGCGAAAAGTGAAAGTGATGCTGTAAACGTTGGAAGATCTATCGCTAGAAACAATTTGTTGAAATGTGCCATGTTTGGCGAAGATCCAAACTGGGGAAGAATTCTGGCAGCGGTAGGTACGTCAGAAGCGACCTTAAATTCAGATTTAATTGATGTTTACTTGAATGGATTACAAGTTTGCGGAAATGGTGCAGCTATAGCGTCACCCGAAAAAGTAAATCTTAAGGAAAGATCAATTCACATTAAAGTCGATCTAAAGATGGGTAGCGACAAAGCCACAATCTTTACAAATGATTTATCAACCCAATATGTACACGAGAATTCGGCATATTCAACATGACAAATACTCAACAAATTAGACAAGAAGTGGCTTTGCAAAAAGCAGCAGTATTAGCCGAAGCGCTCCCTTGGCTATTGAAGTTTCAGGAATCAATTGTTGTTATTAAATTTGGGGGAAATGCCATGACAAATCCCTTACTTTCAAAACAATTTGCTCAAGATGTAGTTTTTTTGAAACTAGCAGGATTAAAGCCCATAGTGGTTCATGGTGGTGGCCCACAAATTTCCAAGAAATTAGAGGAATCAGGAATTAAGTCTGAATTCAAGTCAGGCTACAGAGTCACAACAGAAGAATCGATAAGGATCGTAAAAGATGTCTTAGTTAACGAAATCCAAAAGGATTTAGTCTCAAATATCAATGAGAACGCAAAACTTGCTGTTGGCATGAGTGGAGATTCTAATTCTTTACTTGAAGTTGAAAAGTTTTTCTTGCAGGATAACGAGCATCAAATTGATATTGGTCTAGTTGGAAATGTAGTAAAAGTCGACGTTAAACAAATCATTGACGTTTTGGAATCAGGTCAAGTTCCTATTATCTCGACATTAGGAATTGACAAAGATAAAAAGATTTATAACGTGAACGCAGATACTGCTGCTTCAGCCATAGCTATTGCAATGAAGGCACACAAAATGGTAATTCTTACAGATGTTGCAGGCTTGATGGAGAAATACCCTGACGAGAAAACATTGATTCCAACAGTTGATATTGCAGGATTAAAGAAATTAATGCCATCACTTGATGAAGGAATGAAACCTAAAATGCAAGCCTGTCTAGAAGCAATTGAATCAGGAGTTAAAAGAGCTCACGTTATTGATGGTCGTGCACCGCATGCTGTACTTGTTGAAGTCTTTACTGATTCTGGTACAGGAACAATGGTTATCGAAAGTATGGATAAAGAATGACTTCATTTAACTGGAACAATATCTTCCTGAACAATTATGGAACTCCAGCCATTGAACTTGTAGCAGGAGAAGGGGTAATTGTTAAAGATTCTCAAGGAAGTATTTATCTAGATTTTCTCTCCGGAATTGCTGTCAACTCCTTGGGCCATGCACACCCCGTAATTATCGAGGCAGTTAGTGATCAAATTAAAAAGCTTTCTCACACAAGTAATTTCTATGCCAATGATCCATCCATAAAACTAGCCGAGAAATTAATTGCAATAACCAATTTTGATACAAAAGTTTTCTTTTGCAATTCTGGTACTGAGGCAAACGAGGCAGCAATAAAACTAAGTAGAAGAACTGGTAAAAAACAATTAATCGCAGCACATAATTCATTTCACGGAAGAACTATGGGTTCCTTGAGCATTACTGGACAATTGTCTAAGCAAAAACCATTTGAACCACTTATTGGCGATGTGAAATTTATTGACATTAACACCAAATCTGGGGTAAGAAAAATAAAGAGAAAATCCTCTGCTGTGTTTCTGGAATCAATCCAGGGAGAAGGAGGAGTAACACCTTGCAATGATGAATTCTTACAGTCCGTGAGAAGCAAAACTATTCAAACGAAAACTTTGCTTGTCATGGATGAGGTTCAAACAGGTTTAGGTAGAACTGGTAATTGGTTTGGTTATGAAAAATCGGGTATCAAACCCGATGTCATCACTTTGGCCAAAGGACTTGGTGGTGGTTTACCAATGGGAGCAATGTTGGTAACAGGAGAAGCTAAAAAGTTATTTGAACCAGGTCAACATGGATCCACATTTGGCGGAAATCCAGTTGTGGCTAGTGCAGCTCTTGCAACACTTAATTTTATTGAAAAGGAAGACTTATTAAACAATGCAACAAATATGGGTCAACTGTTGATCAAACTAATTACCCAAATTGAGGGTGTTACCGAAGTAAGAGGAAGAGGTTTGTTATTAGGAGTTGGCTTAAAAGACGTAATGGCAAAAGACGTTGAATTTGAATGTAGGAAATTAGGTTTACTTGTTAATGCTGTAACTGAAAACACTCTGCGATTAGCTCCCGCTCTTATTGTCAATATTGATCAGGTAAAAAGATGCGCAGAAATAATTGATGATGCCATAAGAAATGTTAAGAGAGGATTATAACAATGAAATATGCCGAATCAAGAACAGCAAGACAACACTTAATACAAGAAGTTCTGGCAAACAAAACTATTGCATCACAAAACGAGTTATTGGTTGAACTTAAGAAAAAAGGATTTGAAGTTACCCAAACAACTCTTTCTAGAGATTTAGATGATTTGGGAGCCATAAAAACTGACGACAACAACGGTCAAGTCAAATATTCGATTCCAGTTTCTGATCCTGATCGCATAAGTGATTCTGGTGGAGCAAGAAATCGGCTCGAAAAACTTGCTAGTGATCTAGTTGTAGGTGTTGATCACTCCGCCAATCTTGCGGTGATTCACACACCAGCTGGTGCTGCGCAATTTGTGGCATCAATTGTTGATCACGCCGCGTTAGAAAATGTGATTGGCACAATTGCTGGTGACAACACAGTTTTAGTTATAACTAAGGGTTTAAAAGACGGAGAGTCCGTCGCACGTCAAATATGGGAATACGTTCAGTTTCGCCGATAGGCTGATATTGAACAAAAGGAAGAGGAAAAAGTGGGCAAGAAAGTTGTTTTAGCTTATTCAGGTGGTCTTGATACCTCTGTTGCTATTGAATGGATTAAGGATAAAACTGGTGCTGAAGTAGTAGCCGTTGCCGCAGATGTCGGTCAAGGTGGCGAAGACATGAATGTCATCAAACAACGTGCCCTTGATTGTGGTGCTGTTGCTGCGGAAGTTTTAGATTTAAGAGAAGAATTCGCAAATGAATATTGTGCAAATGCTTTAAAAGCGAATGCACTTTATATGGATAGATATCCATTGGTTTCAAGTTTATCTCGACCAATTATTTCAAAATACTTAGTTGAAGCAGCTAAAAAACACGATGCCTACATGGTTGGTCATGGTTGCACCGGTAAAGGAAACGATCAAGTTCGTTTTGAAGTTAGCATTGCTGCCCTTGATCCAGACTTAAAAGTCTTTGCACCGGTAAGAGATTCTGGAATGACTCGCGATAAAGCAATTATCTTTGCAGCAGAAAAGAATTTGCCAATCGATGTAAACAAGAAGAATCCTTTTAGCATTGATCAAAACGTGTGGGGTAGAGCGATAGAAACTGGCTTCCTAGAAGATATCTGGAATGAACCAATTGAAGATATTTATGCCTACACAAAAAATCCCGCTGAAAAAAGAGATGCTGATGAAGTTTTAATCACTTTCAAAAAGGGATTACCAACTCATATTGATGGACAAGCTGTATCAATGTTGCAAGCAATTGAGATCATGAACAAAAGAGCTGGTGCTCAAGGTATTGGCCGAATTGACATGGTCGAAGACAGACTTGTAGGAATTAAGAGTCGAGAAGTATATGAAGCACCAGGAGCAATTGCTTTAATTACTGCTCATCAAGAATTAGAAAATGTTTGTTTAGAAAGAGAAATTTCTAGATTTAAACGAGGAGTGGAACAAAGATGGGGCGAATTAGTTTATGACGGCCTGTGGTTTTCTCCATTAAGACAAGCACTTGATGTGTTCATTGAAGAAACTCAAAAACATGTCAGTGGTGATATTCGCATGAGAATGCATGCAGGAAAAGCTGTTGTAACAGGAAGAAAGAGTGCTGAATCTCTTTATCGCTACGACCTTGCAACTTATGACTCCGAAGATACCTACGATCAATCATGGGCAAAAGGTTTTATTGAAATCTTTGGCATGACTTCAAAAATTGCGGCAGATAGGGATCGTAAGAGTAAATAAATGAGTAAATCAAACAAACTTTGGGGCGGACGTTTTGAGAAAGACACCGCTTCAGCAATGGCGAATCTTTCAAAATCAACTCATTTTGATTGGCGTCTTGCCACTTTTGATCTACTTCAAACCGATGTTCATGTGCAGGCTCTTCATAGGTCAAAATTATTAAGCGATGCTGAAACCAAACAAATAAGAAACGCAATTAAAGACATTTATAACAAGGTTTCTAGTGGAGCCTTAAAGCCAAATGACACTGATGAAGATGTTCATACATCAATCGAAAGATTGATCATCGAAAGTGTTGGAGAAATTGGTGGTAAAATTCGCGCTGGAAGAAGCAGAAACGATCAAGCTGTAACTGATTTTAAACTTTTCATAAGAGGCTCAGCAAGAATAATCTCACAGGAATTAGTTGGCTTGTGTAACGCCATAAACGAGCAAGCAACAAAATACTTTGACCAAGCATCTCCAGGATTTACTCATTTGCAGCATGCTCAACCCGTAACACTTGGACATGAACTTGCCAAGCATTCACAAGCTTTATTAAGAGATATTGAAAGATTTACTGATTGGGATGCAAGAGTTGATACTTGTCCTCTAGGTGCTGGCGCCTTAGCCGGAAGTGCTTTAGTTACAGATTCAATGTGGGTTGCAAACCAACTTGGGTTCTCCAGACCTATTGAAAACTCAATTGATGCTGTATCGGATAGAGATTTCGTTGCCGAATATCTCTTCATTTGCTCAGTTATTGGTGTTCATTTATCAAAGTTTGCCGAAGAGATAATCCTTTTAACTACAACTGAATTTGGCTACGCTACATTAGATGATCAATATGCAACTGGATCATCAATTATGCCTCAAAAGAAAAATCCTGATGCTGCAGAATTAACGAGAGGTAAAAGTGGCAGATTAATTGGAAATCTCACCGGACTATTAGTAATACTTAAAGGTTTACCTTTTGCTTACAACAGAGACCTACAAGAAGACAAAGAACCAGTATTTGATTCCCATGACACTTTGATGCTGTTGTTACCTGCATTTACTGGAATGATTCAAACCCTTTCCTTTAACACTGAAAAACTTAGTTCAAATGCGGCCTTAGGTCATTCTCTTGCTACAGAGATTGCAGATTTTCTTGTTAAGAAGAATATCCCTTTCAACCAAGCACATGAAATTAGCGGCAAATGCGTCAAATTAGCCGAAAGCAAAAATATGGAAGTTCATCAACTTAGTGCAAGTGATTTATCTTCTGTAGCGAAAGAATTAACCAGTGATGTCTTAGAAGTTTTAACTGTCAAGGCTTCGCTACTTGCTAGATCAAGTTATTCCGGTACTTCTCCAGTAAACGTGAAGGCTCAAATTGGTAGAATGAACGAAAAGATTTCTGTTCTAAATAAATGGGCTAATCACAATCCAATCCCGGAGATTTCATGAGTAATTTGTGGCAAGACTTGCAATGGAGAGGTTTGATCGCTCAAAGTACCGATGAAAAAGTGCTCTCTGATTTATTGAACAATAAATCCATTACTTTCTATATAGGTTTTGATCCAACAGCTCCAAGTTTGCATCTAGGAAATTTAATGCAAATTCTTCTAGCCAAAAGACTGCAATTAGCAGGCCATAAACCTTTGGCATTAGTCGGTGGGGCAACTGGACTAATTGGGGATCCTAAAGAATCTGGTGAAAGAAATCTAAACGAAGAAGAAATAGTTATTAATTGGACAGAAAATATTGCCAAGCAATTAGTAAAATACTTTGATTTTTTTGGAAATAATAAATGCGACGTGGTGAATAACTTTGATTGGACATCCAAACTAGATGCAATATCTCTCTTAAGAGATTTAGGTAAACATTTCAGTATTAATCGTATGTTGGAACGAGAGGCAGTTTCAGCTCGATTAAATGCCTCTGGCATTTCCTACACTGAGTTTTCTTATGCTCTATTGCAAGCAAATGATTACTTAGAGCTGCATAGAAAATACGATTGTCAATTACAAACTGGTGGAAGTGATCAATGGGGCAATATAACTGCTGGAGTTGACTTGATAAGACGTGTTGAATCTAA
>Ga0247833_1001063_pt1:22500-47117 | contig 47117 bp, 47 predicted proteins | sample LaCruzMarch2015__7_FD_187117 | JGI IMG/M metagenome (GOLD analysis project Ga0247833, IMG submission 187117) | Freshwater microbial communities from meromictic Lake La Cruz, Castile-La Mancha, Spain - LaCruzMarch2015_8m | ecosystem: Environmental > Aquatic > Freshwater > Lake...
ACTTGGGCGCTGTCTCAACTATGGACTCGGCGAAATTGCAGTACGAGTAAAGATGCTCGTTACGCGTGGAAGGACGGAAAGACCCCGGGACCTTTACTATAACTTGGTATTGGCGGTCGATTCGGATTGTGTAGCATAGGTGGGAGACTTTGAAGCAGGGACGCCAGTTCTTGTGGAGTCGAAAATTGAAATACCACTCTGTTCGTATTGGCTGTCTAACCTCGATCCATAATCTGGATTAGGGACAGTGCCTGGCGGGTAGTTTAACTGGGGCGGTTGCCTCCCAAAAAGTAACGGAGGCGCTCAAAGGTTCCCTCAGCCTGGTTGGTAATCAGGTGTTGAGTGTAAGTGCACAAGGGAGCTTGACTGCGAGACCGACGGGTCGAGCAGGGACGAAAGTCGGAACTAGTGATCCGGCACCGGCAAGTGGAAGCGGTGTCGCTCAACGGATAAAAGGTACCCCGGGGATAACAGGCTGATCTTCCCCAAGAGTCCACATCGACGGGATGGTTTGGCACCTCGATGTCGGCTCGTCGCATCCTGGGGCTGGAGTAGGTCCCAAGGGTTGGGCTGTTCGCCCATTAAAGCGGTACGCGAGCTGGGTTCAGAACGTCGTGAGACAGTTCGGTCCCTATCCTCCACGCGCGAAAGAGTTTTGAGAGGACCTGTCTCTAGTACGAGAGGACCGAGATGGACGAACCTCTGGTGTGCCAGTTGTCCTGCCAAGGGCATGGCTGGTTGGCCACGTTCGGACGAGATAACCGCTGAAAGCATCTAAGCGGGAAGCTCACCTCAAGATGAGAACTCTCACAGGGTTAACCTGGTAAGACCCCCAGAAGATGACTGGGTTGATAGGCCGGATGTGGAAGCGCAGCGATGCGTGGAGCTGACCGGTACTAATAGGTCGAGGGCTTGTTTTCACAAACTTCTAATTATGTATTTCCTTTTAAAGGAAGTACTCGCGTCCTCTATGCGGTTTTCGAGTTATGTATTGGTTATTTTCGATACACAACTCAATAAAGTTACGGTGATCATGGCGAGAGGGAAACGCCCAGCTCCATTCCGAACCTGGAAGCTAAGCCTCTCAGCGCCGATGGTACTTCTCGGGAGACCGGGTGGGAGAGTAGGACGTTGCCGGACATATAAAAATATCCACCTGTAAAAAGGTGGATATTTTGTTTTATAAACCTGCTTAGATTGTTTTTAACACATACATAGATAAGGATGTAATTTCTTCATGGATGAATTGAAAGTTCCAGATGAAATTACTGGTAAAGAATTAGCACCTGAAATTAAAGCTGAATTAAGAACTTTGCCTGAAGGTTTAGCACTTTTTGTTTCCAGACATTTAGTTGCAGCTGGAGAATATGTTGATACAGATCCTGAATTAGCACTTAAACATGCCAAAGAAGCAAATGTTGCAGCAGCTTCTCGTTTAGCAATAGTCAGAGAAGCAGTTGGTGTCACTGCTTATCATGCTGGAGATTTTAAACTTGCCTTGTCAGAATTGCGCACTGCACGACGAATAAGTGGTCGTCCTGATTCATTAGCAATGATTGCAGATTGTGAAAGAGCACTAGGCAGACCAGAAAAATCTGTTGAATGTGGAAATGAAAAAGATTTACACAAAATGGATAGAGCTGATTATCACGAACTAATGCTGGTAATAGCAGGTGCTAGACAAGATTTAGGTCAAGTTGATGCAGGACTTGCATTAGCGAAAATTCCTGAATTCAACACTGGAAAACCAGCAGAATCTGTGGCAAGACTTAGATTTGTTTATGCAAAAACACTTAAAGATTTAGGCAGAGATGAAGAATCGCAAACCTGGTTTAAGAAAACTATTGAGTTAGATCCCGATGATTTTACTGGTGCTAGTGAATTTTTGGCCAAATAATGGCACTTATTGATTCATATGATTGCGTGTTGCTAGATCTTGATGGGGTTGTTTACTTAGGTAAAACACCTATAGAGAATGCAGTTAAAACGATTAAGGAATTACAGGCACGAAAAGTAAATATTGCAGTCATCACAAATAATGGTTCAGTTACCGCAAAAAGTGTAAGTAAGTGGATGAAAGATTTTGGTTTAGATTTAAAGGCGTCTTCTATCGTGACTAGTTCTCAAACTCTATGTTGGTATCTCAAAGAAAATTATGCTAAATCAAGCAAGGTTTTAGTTGTGGGCAGTGAGGGATTAAAAGAATCTGTCACAGATGCAGGATTCAAAGTTGTGACAAAAGCCGATAAAGAACCGGTAGTTGTGGTTAATGGAATTGATGCAGATATTGCACAAAAAGATTTAGCTGAAATGTGTTATGCCATCAGCAAAGGTGTGCCTTGGGTATCTACCAATGGTGATTACACCTTTCCTACTGAAAAAGGATTAGCTCCTGGGAATGGTGCTTTCAATGCTTTGATTACTTCGATTACTGGAAAGAGTCCATTGCTAATGGGCAAACCAGAACCTCACATGTTCAAACAAGCAGCAGAATTATTTGCTAGCAAGAACCCGATTGTGGTGGGAGATCGTCTAGACACTGATATTCAAGGAGCAAATAAGGCAGGATTTAAGTCCATGTGTGTTTTGACTGGAGTAAGTGACATGGCCCAGATCCAGCAAGCACCTTTGTCCACAGCCCCGACTTATGTCGGAAAAGACTTGAGCGCTCTCATTGATAACAACTATTTAGTAAGTTGGTAGACATGGAAAACACATTTGAACCTGAGGTAGCCCAAAATCACCAATCAGAATTATCCCTAGGTGCCCTTAAACCAATCATTCCAAGTGGTGATGGTCGAGTAGATGGTGCAACTGAAAGATTAAATGAATTAACAAATTTGCCTGCCATTGAACACGTGGCAGTTTATGAAGATGTGCATCGTCGATTGCATGATGCCTTAACCGATAACTCAGAGTGACACTTAACAGATTAGATCAAGAATTAGTCAGGCGAGGTTTAGCTAGATCTCGCGAAGTTGCCATTGAATTAATTAATTCAGGTTCCGTATTAGTAGATCATGTTCCGGCGTTAAAACCTGATAGAAGAGTAAATAATGAAGTCTCAATTGTTATTGAAACTGAAGTTGACCACTACGTCAGTCGTGGTGCACACAAATTAATTAGTGCACTAGATGAATGGTCAGAAGTTAATGTTGAGAATCAAGTCTGTTTAGATGCAGGATCTTCCACAGGTGGCTTTAGCCAGGTTCTTTTAGAACGAAAGGCTGCGAAAGTTTTTTGTGTTGATGTTGGATATGGCCAACTTGCATGGGAAGTAAGAAATCATCCTCAAGTAGTTGTTATGGAAAGAACAAATATTCGAAATATGCCAGCAGAAACTCTGCAACCGGTGCCAAGCATTGTGGTCGCTGATTTATCGTTCATTTCACTTTCTCAAGTTTTGCCTGCTTTAATTGCTAATGCTGCGTTAAATGCAGATTTCCTATTAATGGTTAAACCTCAATTTGAAGTAGGCAAAGATTCTTTAGGTGCTGGGGGAGTTGTTAGAGATCCAGAATTGCGAAGAGATGCCATTAGAAAAGTAGTCGATTCAGGTGCACAACTTGGATTAGGCTGTAACGGAGTTGTTGCATCAGCACTTCCTGGACCAAAGGGCAATGTTGAATACTTTGTGTGGTTGAAAAAAGGTGGAGCAACAATTAGTGACAAAGAAATAGAAGATGCCATTGCCAAAGGACCTCAATCGTGAGTAACAAACCAATTGTCTTAATTCTTTTACACAATGATTCTGTTGAGGCCAATAAAATTGCAGCTCAAGTCTGTCAGCAATTAAATAAAGCTCAAGTTTCAATTTGTGCTCTCGCCAGTGATAAAAAATTAGTTCAAACTCAAGGCTTTGAAATTGATGAATTCATCGAAGGCAAAAGCGCTAATCCTAATCTTGCGTTAGTTTTTGGTGGAGACGGAACCATTCTTCGAGCCGTTGAAGTTACTAGAAAATCAAACATTCCAGTTTTAGGAATTAATCTTGGCCACGTTGGATTCTTAGCTGAAGCTGAAGTTGAACACATTGAAGATGTTGTTAAAGCCATTGTTGAACAAAAATGGGTAGAAGAACAAAGACTTGCCATCGAAGTTGTCGTTACCAAGGATAATGAAATAGTCTTTGAATCATTTGCGCTAAATGATGTGGCAATTGAAAAATCTGAACCCGGTCACATGTTTGATTTGATTTTAGAAATTGATGGCAAACCTGTTTCTAGATTATGGGGAGATGGCATTGTTTTGGCCACTCCAACCGGATCAACTGCTTATGCCTTTAGTGCTGGAGGTCCAGTTATTTGGCCAAGTGTTGAAGCTTTAGTTGTTGTTCCCATAAGTGCTCATGCTTTATTTGCAAAACCTTTAGTTGTTGACACAAAATCTGTAATTGCCATTGAAGTTCCCCAAGATGGAGCAAATGGTCATTTAACAGCTGATGGCAGAAGAGCATTTGATTTATCTCCGGGAATGCGAATTGAAGTTAAGAAATCAAACAATTATGTGCATTTGGCAAGATTAGGAAATGAATCTTTTTCACAGCGATTAGTTAAAAAGTTTCAATTACCCGTTGAGGGCTGGCGCGGAACTAATAAGCGTAAATGATTAATGATCTGCGGATTCAAAATATTGGTGTAATTGAAGACGTCTCACTGGAGATGTCTAAAGGTTTCACCGTATTAACTGGTGAAACCGGTGCTGGAAAAACAATGATCCTCACCGCTTTTCAAATGGTAATTGGTGAAAAAGTTGATAGCAATCTAGTTCGAGCAAATGAAAAAACAGCAATTGTTGAGGCATTCATTCAAGTTCCAGATGACAAAGAGATTAGAGATCGTTTAGAAGAGCTTGATATTTCTATTGAAGATGGTGGAACTCAACTAAGTAGAACCATTGCTCGTGAGGGCAGGGGAAAGATAATTCTGGGTGGAAGATCAATTCCTAATTCAGCATTAGAAGAACTCACCCAAAGCTCAATCACAATTCATGGTCAAGGGGATCAAGTATTGTTAAATAAATCCTCTTACCAACGTGAATTAATTGATCAGTTCGCAGGAGCAAAACATCAAAATCAACTAATTGCATATCAGGCAGAATTTACAAAATTCACCATTCTGAAAAAGAAATTAGAAGAATTAAAAAAGGCGGGAACGCAAAATGCCCTTCGTATTTCTCAGCTCCAAGAATCGGTCAAAGAATTAACTGAGGCAAATCTAGAAATAGACGAAGAAATCACCATCACTGAAAGAATTAATCTGATCAACAACAGTGAAGACATCTTTGAGTCACTGGCTTTGGCAGATAAATTGCTCAATGGTGGGGAAGATTCAGCTGGTTCAATAACTAACTCGATTAATCAGGCCCGCAAATCTTTAGATTCAGCAGCTGCCAAAAGTGAGCGAATTGCATCTTTGCGAGATCAGGTAGCAAACCTTGAAATTGAAATTTCTACAGTTGCAAGAGACGTGAACCGGGATTTGGCCTCATTAGATAGAGATCCAGCCACAATAGACAAATTAGAGTCCAGAAGAGCACTCATTAAGAAACTCTTAGTTAAATACGGTCCAACTTCGAAAGAAGCTATAGAAAAAATTGCAATATTTAACAGTGAACTAGCGGAGAATGAAGATCTTCCTACCGCAATCTCAAACGTCGAAAAAGAATTAGTCTCAGTAATTAAAGATTTATCTTCAATTGGTCAATCGCTTCATGATAATCGTGTGAAGGCAGCAACCGATATTTCCAAATCAATAGAGAAAGAATTGAAATCACTTTCCATTCCAAATGCTCGTTTTCAGGTTGGAATTGAAACTAGTGAGGATCCTGAAGGGTTGAACATAAAAACTGAAGGAAAAAATCAATTATTGCATTTTGACAATTTCGGTGTTGATCAAATGATTTTTGAGTTTTCTGCAAACCCAGGCCAGCCGCTTCGGCCTATCTCGAAAGTGGCAAGTGGGGGAGAAATGTCTCGCATCATGTTAGCTATTGAATTGGTTTTCTCACAAAGTGTTGCAGCAAAAACGATGATCTTTGATGAAGTTGATGCCGGCATCGGTGGCGCAGCCGCAATTGAAGTTGGCAAACGTTTACAAGCATTGGCTAAGCATCATCAAATTGTCGTTGTCACACATCTTCCTCAAGTTGCTGCTTTTGCCGATAAACATTTAAAGGTTGAAAAATCTGCCTCAGGAAATGTCACAACATCAAGTGTTACCGAACTTGACCAGAAGGCACGAGTCACCGAAATTGCTCGGATGATGGCAGGAATCGATGATTCAACCTCAGCGCTAGAACACGCACGCGAACTCCTGGAGATGTCTAACAGCAAGTCGTTATAGGATGTAATCCCGTGGGGTTAAGGTTTCTTAACTTTCATAAAAATTCTTACCACGGGAGTCAAATTGTCGGCCGGGACTGTAAAACATATCTTCGTTACCGGTGGTGTCGCCTCCTCTTTAGGTAAAGGTCTTACTGCTTCTTCATTAGGAAACTTATTAGTTTCTCGTGGCTTAAAAGTAACAATGCAAAAACTTGATCCTTATTTAAATGTTGATCCAGGAACAATGAATCCATTTCAACACGGTGAAGTGTTTGTTACCGAAGACGGTGGCGAAACAGATTTAGATGTTGGTCATTATGAAAGATTTCTAGATGTTGAATTATCAAAATCAGCAAACGTTACAACTGGTCAAGTTTATTCAAGTGTGATTGCTAGAGAAAGACGTGGAGAATATTTAGGAGATACCGTCCAAGTTATTCCTCACATCACAAATGAAATTAAAGGTCGAATTAGAGGAATGGCATCAGCTGATGTTGATGTAGTCATTACAGAAATTGGTGGCACTGTTGGAGATATTGAATCATTACCGTTTTTAGAAGCGGTGAGACAAATTCGTCACGAGATAGGACGAGAAAATACTTTCTTCTTACACGTAAGTTTATTGCCATACATTGGTCCATCTGGAGAACAAAAAACTAAACCAACTCAACATAGCGTTGCCTCGATGAGAAGTATTGGTTTACAACCTGATGCAATTGTTCTTCGCTCAGATCGAGAAGTTCCAGATCATATTAAGAAAAAGATTTCTATGATGTGTGACGTTGATCAAGAAGGTGTTGTGGCAGCAGTTGATGCACCAAGTATTTATGACATTCCTCGAGTGCTACATCGTGAAGGTTTAGACGCATTCGTAATTAGAAGATTGGGTTTACCTTTTAGAGATGTTAATTGGAAGAGTTGGGATGCGCTTCTAGAACGCGTTCATAAACCAGCTCACGAAGTTACAGTTGGGTTAGTTGGAAAATATATAGATCTTCCAGATGCATATTTGTCAGTTTCCGAAGCTTTACGTGCTGGTGGTTTTGCAAACAATGCACGAGTAACAATCAAATGGGTTGCCTCAGATGATTGCGAAACTCCTGAAGGTGCTGCAAAGGTCTTAAAAGATGTTGATGCAGTTTTGGTTCCAGGTGGATTTGGAGTAAGAGGAATCGAAGGAAAACTTGGCGCTTTAACTTACACTCGCAAAAATAAGATTCCAACTTTAGGAATTTGTTTAGGTTTGCAATGCATGGTTATTGAATTTGCGAGAGAAGTTGCATCAATGCCTGGAGCCTCATCTTTGGAATTTGATGCAGACACAGCTTATCCCGTAATTGCCACAATGGCTGATCAAGTTGACATTGTTAATGGCAAAAAAGATATGGGCGGATCAATGCGCTTGGGAAGTTTTTCGGCTCATTTGAAACCAAATTCAATCGTTCATGAAGTGTATGGAGCAAATGTTATTAATGAAAGACATCGTCACAGATATGAAGTTAACAATGAATATCGCGACAAGTTATCTGAACAAGGTTTGATTTTCTCAGGATTATCTCCTGATGGAAAACTTGTTGAATTTATTGAACTTGATAAAAAGAGTCATCCATATTATGTCGCAACCCAAGCCCATCCTGAATTTAAATCAAGACCGACTAAAGCTCATCCTTTGTTCGAAGGATTAGTCAAAGCCGTGCTTAATTCACGATAAATTTGGAATTAGCCAAAGAAGCCGTAATATAGTTTGTTGGTAGGAAAATTAAAGGAGACCATTAATTGCTAGTAGGCGTACCTAAGGAAATTAAGAATCACGAATATCGTGTAGCAATTACTCCTGCTGGAGTTGTAGAACTTATCAAAAATGGTCATCAAGTTATTGTTGAAAAAAATGCTGGTATCGGTTCGGCGATATCTGATAGCGAATACGAAAAATCAGGGGCAAAAATCCTTGGCTCCGCAGATGAAATCTGGGCGCAAGCCGATCTAATTTTGAAAGTTAAAGAACCAATTGCAGTGGAATATCCCAAAATGCGTAAAGGTCAAATCTTATTCACTTATTTGCATTTAGCTGCTTCAAAACAATGTACTGATGCATTAATCAAATCTGGTACAACTGCTATTGCCTATGAAACTGTTGAAACCGAAAATAGAGCATTGCCACTACTGGCTCCAATGTCTGAAGTTGCTGGAAGACTTGCGCCACAAGTTGGTGCACATTCACTGTTGAAATTTCAAGGGGGTCGAGGACTACTTTTAGGCGGTGTACCAGGAGTTAAAAAAGGAAACGTAGTAATTATTGGTGGGGGAGTTTCAGGACTCCATGCTGCAACTATTGCGTTGGGATTTGAAGCAAATGTAACTATTTTGGATCTAAATGTTGAAAGATTAAAAGAATTAGATTTGATATTCGATGGAAAAGTGCAAACTTTAGTTTCAAACGCATATGAGATTGAAAGATGTGTTCTAGAAGCAGATCTAGTAATAGGTGCGGTTTTGGTTCCAGGAGCAAAAGCACCAAAGCTTGTATCAAATGATCTTGTGAAAAGAATGAAACCAGGATCAGTTCTAGTTGATATTGCAATTGATCAAGGTGGATGTTTTGAAGATTCCAAAGCAACCACACACGATGATCCAACATATAAAATTCATAACTCAATCTTTTATTGCGTTGCCAATATGCCAGGATCTGTTCCAAATACTTCAACTTACGCATTAACAAATGTGACAATGCCTTATGCCAAGGCCATTGCTAATAAAGGTTGGAAGAAAGCTATTGCTGATGATAAGTCTTTGAGACTGGGATTAAATGTTCATGAAGGTTTGATCACATACAAAGCAGTGGCCGATGCGTTTAATTTGGAATACACTCCAGCGGAGAAATTAATCTCTGCATAATGAAATTAGATCAGGCGTTTAAGCTTTATCTGAATCATTTATCGGTTGAAAGAAATCTAGCTAAAAATTCTCTTGAATCATATGAACGAGATCTTCGCTCATATGTAGAGCATTTTGGACAGAAATTTGTTTCCAAATCCATTCAAGAAAACGACATTCAAGAATTCTTAAACTCAAAGAGATCTGATCATTCTGAAGCTTCCATCACCAGACTAATTGCTTCCATCAGAGGATTTCATAAATTCTTGCTACAAGAAGAAATACTGGATGACAATCCTGCTCAATACTTAAGTGTAGGTTCCAAGGCATTGCGACTTCCGAAAACAATTTCAAGTGATGAGATGAATAAAATAATTGACTCATTTAAGGGAGAAGACCCAAATACCACTAGAGACAAACTTATCTTTGAATTCTTATACGGCACAGGAGCGAGAATTTCAGAATTGGTTAATACTGATTTAGATGATATTGATGTTGAATCAAACATAATTAAGATTCGTTTCGGCAAAGGTTCAAAACAAAGAATTGTGCCGCTAGGTAAATCGCTAAAAAAAGCAATCAATGACTATTTGACCAGGAATAGAAATTCTTTAGTTAATGCAAAAAAACCAAATAATGCTTTAATCTTGAACTCAAAAGGTGGGCGTTTAACGCGTCAAAGTATTTGGGAAGTTGTTAACCGAGTTTCTATTCAAAATAAGATCGAAGATTTGACACCCCATTCATTAAGACATGCTTTTGCAACCCATTTATTAGAAGGTGGCGCAGATGTACGCGTGGTACAGGAGTTACTTGGACACAGTTCGGTAAACACCACACAGATTTACACTCACATCACTGTTGAAAGATTGAGAGAAGTTTTCTCCGAAACACATCCTCGAGCAGGCAATTAATCAAATGGACTTGGCGCTTTAGGTAATAGAGTTCTCGCGTAGGCTTAAACCAATAAGCCCAGCCGGGTCGGCTGTGCAGAAAGCAAGGTTTCAAAGTGGCAAGTACCTCTGTAAAAGATGACGGTTCTCGAATTCCTAAAGGTCAAAAAGTTGCCACAGATTTTGCTATTCCACAACCTTTAACAAAGCATGGTCCTGCACGAATCATTTCGATGGTGAACCAAAAAGGTGGGGTTGGAAAAACAACCAGCACCATTAATTTGGGTTCAGCCTTAGCTGGTTATGGCAGAAAAGTTTTACTCGTTGATTTTGATCCACAAGGTGCTTTATCTGTTGGCCTTGGAATTCCTGTTTACCAATTGGAAAAAACCCTAAGACATGTTTTAGTAGGCGAGCAGATTCCTGCCCGAGATGTTTTAGTAAAAACACAAGTTGCAAATCTTGATTTGTTGCCATCAAATATTGAATTATCCGCTGCTGAATTGGAATTAGTCAGCGAAGTAGGCCGAGAACATGTCTTGAAAAGTGCACTTCGACCATTAGTTGATGAATACGATTACATAATTATTGATTGCCAACCATCTCTTGGTTTGCTAACTGTAAATGCCTTAGCAGCATCTGAAGGTTGTGTTGTGCCATTAGAAACCGAATATTTTGCCCTAAGAGGTTTAGCTTTACTTACTCAAACTATTGAAAAGATTAAGGGCAGAATTAACCCTGATTTAAAGATCATTGGTATTTTGCCAACAATGTATGACCCAAGAACTGTGCACGGTCGAGAAGTATTAGAAAGAGTTGAAGAAGCATTCGGCGATAAAGTTTTCGAAACTGTGATTGCTCGAACTGTGAAATTTCCTGAAACCACTGCAGCGGGCTCCCCAATCACAGAGTACGCACCTAATTCGTCTGCCTCAAAAGCGTACAAGCGCTTAGCTCGAGAAGTGATCGCCAAACTTTCATGACAATTACTACAACACAACCGATAATTCGTGAGAATTCGGTAGATAAGTTCAATGTCAAATTAAATCAATTTGAAGGTCCTTTTGACCTTTTACTTTCATTAATTGCCAAACATGAATTAGAAGTAACGGCACTTTCTCTTCATATAGTTACTGATGACTTCTTGCAATACATCAAAAATCAAGGCAGTGAATGGGATCTTGATGAGGCAACCGAGTTCTTAGTTATCGCTGCTACACTTCTAGATTTAAAAACAGCACGACTGCTTCCTTCAGGAGAAGTTGAAGACGAAGAAGATATTGCAAGACTTGAAGCAAGAGACTTACTGTTCGCACGATTAATGCAATACAAAGCGTTTAAGGATGTCTCGTTTTGGTTGAATGATCAGTTATCAATTGAATCAAAAAGATTTGCCAGATCTGTTTCTCTTGAACCTCAATTTGCTAATCTTTTACCAGAAGTTCTTTTGGGTCTAGGTCCAAATGAATTAGCCAGATTAGCTGCCAAAGCTATGGAAGTTAAAACCATTCCTTCTATTTCATTGTCACATTTACATGCACCAGCAGTAAGTGTTAGGGAACAAGCTGGAATCATTGTTGAACGATTACGAAGAGTAGGCGCAACAACTTTTAGATCTTTGATAAGTGGCGTGGAAGTTCCTGTAGTTGTAGCGAGATTTTTAGCTGTTTTAGAGCTATTCAGAGAATCACAAATTACTTTAGAACAGGAAAGCCCATTAGCAGATCTATATATTCGATGGGTTGGAGCCGAGCAAGGCGAAATTGAATTAACAGACGAATTTGATTCTGATACAAAATTAAGTTTGGTAAAAGATGTCGAGAATGAGGAGGTGCTAGATGGAGAATGAAACTGAAGTTAGTGAAACAATTATTGATGAAGTTCCATCAATCGGAGCACCATCATTAAAAGCTGGCATCGAAGCAATTTTATTAGTAGTAGACGAACCGGTAAATGCAATTACTTTGGCTCAAATTACCAACTCACCTGAAATAGAAGTTCTGAAGACCCTTAAAAGTATTCAAAAAGAATTTGATTCTCGCGAAGGTGGAATTACTCTAAGAGAAATCGCTGGCGGTTGGCGTTTTTACACCAACGAACACAGCGGCGAAGTTGTTGAAAGATTTCTGAAAGATGGACAAACTGCAAGATTAACTCAAGCATCCTTAGAAACTTTGGCTGTAATTGCTTACAAACAACCCGTATCTCGTGGAAGAGTTGCTGCAATTAGAGGAGTCAACGTTGACGGAGTTGTAAGGACTTTGCTCAATAGAGGCTTAATTGAAGAAGCAGGATCAGATAACGAATCTCAAGCAGTGCTTTACAAAACCACTCCTTATTTCTTAGAAAGAGTAGGTATTGCAAATCTTGACGAATTGCCACCAGTTGCAGATTACCTACCTAATATGGCTGCCCTGGATTCAATCATCGACGAATCGATTATCTAATCATGCAAAATCAAGAAGGAATTCGTTTACAAAAAGTACTAGCAGCTGCTGGAGTTGGCAGTAGAAGATCGTGTGAAGAATTAATTGAACAAGGTCGTGTTGCAGTAAATGGAATTAAAGTTAATGAACAGGGTAGAAGAGTCAACCCTGCAATTGATCTCATAACAGTTGATGGAGATCCAATTGCTGCTGCTGCAGGATTTATTGTTATTGCCCTAAATAAACCAAGTGGTGTTGTAACGACCATGAAAAGGGAAGATGAACGTGCCACAGTGGCAGATTACGTGGCAAATAGAAGTGATCGCTTATTCCATGTTGGAAGACTAGATGCTGATACTGAAGGTCTAATTTTACTAACAAACGATGGCAATCTGGCTCATGGTTTAACCCATCCATCTTCTGAAGTAAATAAGATTTATCTAGCTCGTATAAAGGGAGCTGTAACCAAAACTGAAATTTCAGCTCTCACCACAGGAATTGAACTATCTGATGGATTTGCCAAAGCTGACACAGTATCAATCGTTGGAGCAACACCTGGCGAGACCGCAATTGAAATATCTTTGCATGAAGGAAGAAACAGAATAATTAGAAGAATGTGTGAACACATCGGTCATGAAGTTATCCAACTAGTTCGTGTTCAATTTGGACCAATCAAATTAGGCGATATGAAGTTAGGTAAAACTAGAGTTCTCAATCACACCGAAGTAGGTAGTTTGTATCGAGCTGCACAATTAGTAAATGATGAGGCAGCCTTATGAAACTGATTGGTATTCGCGGCGCGACAATGCTTCAAAAAAATGATGCAGTTGAAATGAAAGCAGCCGTCATCGAATTACTTAAAGAATCCCTAGATAAGAATAATGTAAGAAATGAAGACTTAGTCAGCATTATTTTCACCACTACAGAAGATTTAAATTGCGCGTTTCCTGCTGCTTCTGCTCGAGAAATTGGACTTGGAGATGTGCCTCTGCTTTGCTCCAAGGAGATAGATGTTCCAGGTGCACCAAAACTAGTGGTAAGAATTCTTATTCACACATATTCAGATTTAGCTAGAAAAGATGTTACTCACTTATACCTGCGCGGAGCAGAAATTCTCAGACAAGATTTGGCGCAATAATGAATGCGAGTAATTTAACTCGCCCAAATATGGTTATTGCCGTAGATGGTCCCAGTGGTTCTGGGAAGTCGAGTATAAGTAAAGAGTCTGCCAATAGATTAGGTTTCAACTTCCTTGACACCGGTGCAATGTATCGATCTGTGACTTGGTTTTGTGTCACAGAGAATTTAGATAAAGAAGATTTGATCATTGAGAGAATCAACAATGAAGGTTTCAAATTAGATATTTCTACGGATCCTCTTAAAGACCAAGTAAAAGTAAATGATGAAGATGTCTCCAAAATCATTCGTGAAGACGAAATCACTTCACAAGTAAGTCATTTTGCGGCAATGCCAAAAATTCGTCAATTTTTAGTCTCTAAACAAAGAGAACTTGTGAAGGCAAGTAATAGCGGAATTATTGTTGAAGGTCGAGACATTGGCAGTGTTGTATTACCTGAGGCCGATTTTAAAATATTCATCACGGCAAATGATGATGTTCGAGCCAAAAGACGAGCCATTCAGATTGATTCAAATGAAAATGATGTCTTAGTTGCTCAACGAAAAAGAGATTTACTGGATTCAAGCAGAAAAGTTTCACCTCTTGTAATCCCAGATGGTGCAGTAATTCTTGACAATTCAGATTTAGATTTTGGACAATCTGTAGAGAAGTTCATTGAGATTGTGAGCGCCAAATAATGTCTACAGAAGAAGAGATAACGATATCTTTAATGATTGATAGCCAGATATGGCTTACTGACGATGTTGATGACGAGGAAGTTGTTCTTGAGTTAGAGAAGCAATATGGGCTAGACGAAGATTTTCTGGATGATGTTGTTGAAGAACCACGTAAGAATCGTCCTCGAGTGGTTGTAATTGGTCGACCAAATGTTGGTAAATCAACATTAGTGAATCGATTAATTGGAAGACGAGAGGCTGTCGTGCAAGACACTCCTGGAGTTACCCGAGATCGCATTCAATATGACGCTGAATGGAACGGAGAAGAATTCATACTTGTTGATACTGGGGGATGGTCCAGTGAAAAGACAGGATTAATTCCTAAGATAAGCGAACAAGTTCAAATAGCAATTGATCAAGCAGATCTAATCCTTTTTATAGTTGATGCAAATGTTGGATTAACTGAGGACGATGAATCAGTTGTCAAACTAATCAGACGAAATAAAGTACCGGTAATTTTAGTGGCAAATAAAGTTGATGGGATTGAAGCTGAAGCTCAAATAGGCAATCTTTGGTCTCTTGGTTTAGGTGAACCATTTCCGGTAAGCGCACTTCATGGAAGAGGATCAGGGGATTTACTTGAATTAGTGATAAACAAAATGCCAGCTGAATCTAGAATTGTTGATCAGTTAAAAGGTCCGACAAAAGTTGCTTTAATTGGTAGACCAAATGTTGGCAAAAGTAGCCTTCTTAACAAGTTAACAAAAACAAATAGATCTGTTGTTTCTGAGATAGCAGGAACAACAGTTGATCCAGTAGATGAAATTGTAATGATTAATGATGAGGCTTGGAATTTTATAGATACTGCAGGAATTAGAAGAAGAGTCAGAGAATCCTCAGGATATGAGTATTACGCAAGTCTTCGAACCCAAGCTGCATTAGAACGAGCAGAAATCGCGTTATTGATTTTAGAATCAAGTGAAACAATCACTGATCAGGATCGAAAGCTAATCAACTTAGTCACAGAAGCTGGTCGAGCTTTAGTTTTAGTCTTTAATAAGTGGGACTTACTGGATGAAGATAGAAGAATTATGCTTGAAAGAGAAATCGAAATGGATCTTCATAATGTGAAGTGGGCTCCTCGAGTAAATCTCTCAGCATTAACTGGTTGGCATGTTGATCGTTTGTCGAACTCGCTACATGCTGCATATGACGGTTGGTCGACTAGAATTGCTACTTCAAAATTAAATCAATTCATTAAAGAATTTGTTGCCGCTAATCCTCATCCTGTTAGAAGCGGTAAGCAATCAAAGATACTTTTCGCAACACAAATTGGCCATAAACCACCGGCATTTGCATTGTTTACAACAGGATTAATTGATGAAAGTTACACAAGATTTATTGAAAGACGTTTAAGAGAAGAATATGGTTTTATTGGTTCTCCGATTCATATAAAAGTAAAAGTCAGAGAAAGAAGAAAACGATAGTGATTAATGTTCCTAACTCCATTAGTTTTCTTCGCCTACTACTAATTCCAGTATTTTTATGGACTGCTTTCAATGGTCAATTAGTCTCCAGTTGCTTGATTATCTTTATTGCATCATTTACCGATTGGCTTGATGGATTTGCCGCTAGAAGGCTCAATCAATTCACTCGAATTGGACAATTATTGGATCCAATCTCAGATCGTCTTTACATAATTGCCTTGTTGGTAGTTGTTTTTTACCTAGAACTTGCAAACATTTTTATAGTTTTGTTTATTTTCTTAAGAGAGCTGATTCTCTCTCTCTTAATGCTTTATTTGAAAATAAGAGGCGTGACTGGTTTGCCGGTCCACTATTTAGGAAAAATGGGTGCTTTCTGTTTACTAATTGGGCTTCCAGGATTGATTTTTGCAGAAGCATTTCCTGACCAAGTTGACATTTGGTTCACCATAGGTTGGTCGTTTCTAACTTGGGGACTGTTCCTCTATGCATTTTCTGGTTATAAGTATTTCGTTCATGCGCGCCTAGTATTATCAAAATATGTCTAAAGATTCATTCTTCAAGGATGATGACTCTAAATCTATGGGTCTTTTGGCGATGTTAAATAGCGAAATTGAAACTGATGAATACACAAATCCTTCTCGACCTTTAGTTGGCAAAAAAGATCCAAAGTGGTGGATAGCAGTAGTCCTTTCATTTTCTGGTCTACTTTTTGGCACTGCCATAGCAAATACACAGCGCCAACAACCAATTCTGGAAAAGAACCGAGAAGATTTAAGAACCACGATCACAAAAAATATTGACAATCTGAATAAAACTTCTGAAAATTTAAGTGCTATTAATAACGAGATCGCTCAAATACAAACAAATACGCCCGGTCTGGATTTTCACGGAATAAGTCAAAGTAATGAATCAAATCTTCAGGTATTTTCTGGTTTAAGTTCTGTAAAGGGTGAAGGAATTGAAATTGTAATCAATGACGCAGTGAAGACTGATTCTTTAGAAAGTGATGACATTGAATTAGCTCGAGTTTATGATTCAGATATACAACTTTTAGTTAACGCACTCTGGGCAAGTGGCGCAGAATCAATTGCTATTAATGAGGGAAGATTAACTTCAACAAGTGCAATTAGATCTGCAGGAGATGCGATTTTAGTAAATTATCGTCCATTGCTACCACCATTTGTAATATCTGCAATAGGGGACCAGGAATTAAGAAATCGTCTGGTTAAGCATCCGGACTACATTGATCTTGAATTTGTTGTGAAAACATACGGTTTAGGATTTAACGTGTCCGGTATTAAAGAAATAGAGATGATTGCAACCGGAGTCGCACTGCCTAGTCTGCAAGGCATTACAGTTGGGAACAGATCATGATTCCTGTCGTCGGCTTACTCATTGGTGTAATTGTTGGAATAATTCTGGATCCGACAGTGCCACTTTGGATGCAACCTTATTTACCAATCGCGGTAATTGCTGCTCTTGATGCTGTATTTGGTGCAATTCGAGCAAACTTAGAAGATGTTTTTGACGATAAAATCTTTATTTCTTCTTTCGCAAGTAACGTCTTAATCGCGGCTGTAATCGTATTTTTAGGTGATCAACTAGGTGTTGGAACTCAACTTTCAACAGGTGTCGTTGTTGTGTTAGCGATGCGAATATTCGCGAATGCTGCAGCGATTAGAAGAAATCTTTTCAATCGTAAATGAAAAAGAAAATATCAATCAAAACACCAGATACTCTGCAAACTCCTCAGGGTCGAAAATATCTTGCAGTCATTCTTGTTTTTCTCTTGGGAATTTTCATAACGATCGCAATCAAACAAAATGATCAACCAGAACTACTTACCTCAGCTCGTGAAGGTGAACTTGTCCTTATTCTGGATGATTTAACTAAACAAAAAGATCTTCTGGAAGATGAATTGATTAAACAAAACCAAGTTCTCGAATCCTTAAAAAATGGTTCAAATGAAGACGCTAGAAAAGCTGCCCAAGACAGAATTGATCAACTGATTTTGCTTTCAGGAACTGCTCCAGTTTCAGGACGAGGAATTCAAGTTTTAGTCACTGGGGATCTTTACTCTGTAAATTCCTTCACCATTCTTGATACCGTGCAAGAATTACGAGACGCAGGAGCCGTAGCAATTGAAATAAACGGTGTTCGAGTTATAAATAGTACATATTTTAATGACACAAATAGTGGAATAAGTATTAATCTAACTCCCATACGAAGCCCATATAAAATATTGGCTTTGGGAGATCCAGAAACTATGGCCACTGCACTAAAAATTCCAGGTGGGATGAGTGAGTCGATTACAACTTCTGGAGGACAAGTAATAATTAACGAGTTCTCATCATTAGAGATACAGGCAAGTGTTCCTCTCACCACCCCGCAATATGCTGTTCCCGTAAACGAAAAATAGATAGGACTTCAATTGAACACACCTTCAGATTTGAAATACACCAAAGAACATGAGTGGGTAAAAGAAGAATCAGCAGGAGTGGTTGTCTTTGGTATTACTGATTTTGCTCAATCAGCTTTAGGTGACATAGTTTTTGCAAGCTTGCCAAAAGTAGGAACTAAATTGAATGCTGGACAGACTTGCGGTGAAGTTGAATCAACTAAGTCAGTTAGTGACATTTATACTCCTGTTGCTGGAGTTGTTAAAGAAGTCAATGAGAAACTTGCTAACAATCCTGAGATCCTAAATACAGATCCATACGGTGCTGGTTGGATGATTAAACTCTCAGATGTCGATACAAATGAATTAACTGCTCTTTTAGATGCAGCTGGTTATCAAAAAATCACTGAAAACGCCTAACTAATAACCTCCACCTCAGGTTGACCCTTTACTTGGGTTGTCTTAGGGTTAGCAGTAGAGGCGAGGTCAATTATGAATATGGAAAACACTGGTGCAATTCCAGCAGTTTCTTCTGATACAAGTCCATTACCTGCCATTGAAGATGGTCACTTAGAAGGTTTAGAAAAGGGAAGTGCTGCACTTTTAGTTAGAAGTGGGCCGCAAAGAAATCAAAGATTTATTCTCACTGGACCAAAAATTACTTTAGGCAGATCAGATGATTCAAATATTGTGCTTGATGATGTAACTGTTTCTCGTTCCCATGCATTAATTGTTAAAGACAGTTCTTCCTGGACGATTAAAGATTCAGGAAGTTTGAACGGAATTTATGTAAATTTTATACGGATTGAAGATGCGAAACTTTCAGCTGGCGATGATGTTCAAATTGGAAAATATAGATTCACATTCCTCCTTCCAGAGCAGAAAATCTAGATGGCAATAGTTTCAAAAAGTTCTAATCTTCTCACCATTGGTGAAGTTTTAAATCAAGTTAGATCAGAATTTGATGACATTTCGATTTCTAAGATTCGATTCTTGGAAGCAGAAGGTCTGATTGTTCCATCAAGAACAAAGAGTGGCTATCGAAAATTCTCAAGTTCTGATGTTGAAAAACTTCGTTATATATTGCGAATGCAACGTGATCACTATTTACCTTTAAAAGTTATAAAGGAACATATTGAGGCCATAGATAGAGGATTAAAACCTGAAATTGATGAGATTGAAAAACCTAAAGTTCCTTCAGGCCTTGTTGATTTGAATCAGTTAGGGATCAAGAAATCAAATATTCGGGTAACTCGCGGGGAATTAATCGCTAACACCTCAATAACCGACCAAGACTTAAAAGAATCTGAAGATTACGGACTAATCAAAGTCTTAGCCGATAAACGACATTATGACGATATTGCCGTAAAAACTGCTCGAGTTATCGCTGCCTTATCTGGATTTGGTTTAGAACCTAGGCATTTAAAATTTTTGAAATCAGGAAGCGACAGAGAATCATCTCTAATTAAACAAGTGGCATCACCCATGTCTCGTTCCAAGAGACCTGATGCTGGAGAACAAGCATTAGAAATGATGCGCGAGATCTCAAACCTGACAAATCAATTACATTTCATCTTGGTCTCTTCTACCTTGGACGAGGAAATCTTGTGAGTGAAGCTAAACCTGGCTTTGTAAAAGTAAATGTGGTTGGCGTTCGCGTTGAAATGCCTACAAATCAACCCATTATTTTGTTGCAAGATCAAGCAGGCGACAGATATCTGCCTATTTGGGTGGGAGCAATTGAAGCCACAGCAATCGCGTTCGCTCAACAAGGCATCAAACCGCCACGTCCGTTAACCCATGATCTTTTCACTGATGTTTTGAAAACGTTGCAAGCAAATTTGCAGGAAGTTCGCATCACATCTTTAAAAGATGGCGTTTTCTATGCCGAGATTGAGTTTGGGGGAGGGCAGGTTTTGTCTTCTAGACCATCTGATGCCATCGCTTTAGCTCTTAGAAATGATTCCTCGATCTTTGTTGCAGAGGAAGTCTTAGCAGCTGCTGGAATTGATATTCCCGCTGAAGAGGAAGATGAATTAGATAAGTTCCGTGAGTTCTTAGACCAAGTTAAGCCTGAAGACTTTAATTTGTGAACAAGGTTAAACCTCAATCTATAGTTGAGAGTTACGGCGTGTCAGCGCTCCAATGCCAGGATACTATGTACCTTTGGTTTACTCTTGCAACACAAACCCACACAGATCGGTGATTATCTGATGCTTACATCTAAAGGTCACCAAGAATCATTATTCGAACCTAAAGAATTAAATCGACTTCCAGAAGGTGTTGGTTATCGCGGTGCAGTTGCATGTTCAGCTGCTGGAATTAGTTATCGCCAACTTGATTACTGGGCCAGAACCGGCTTGATTGAACCAACAGTTAGACCTGCTCAAGGATCTGGAACTCAAAGACTTTATTCATTCACCGACGTATTAGTTCTTAAAGTAATCAAAAGACTGCTTGATACAGGTGTTTCATTACAAAACATTAGAACCGCTGTTGAATTGTTGCGCAATCGTGGCACAGAAGATCTTTCAAATCTAACTCTTATCAGTGATGGTGCTTCAGTTTATGAATGCACAAGTGATGATGAAGTAATTGATTTGGTTCGTGGTGGTCAAGGTGTGTTTGGCATAGCTGTTGGAAGTGTTTGGCGCGAAGTTGAAGGTTCATTGGCTCAATTCCCAGCTGAAACTCCTGAAGGAAATATTGTTATGACTGACAAAGTAATCGACGATTTGGCATCAAGAAGAGCAGCCCGCAACGAAATTGCCTAATTCTCAAGGCAAAGTAAGATTGACTCAAGGGAAGAATTCTTTCCACAAATTGAGTCAGGGTGGCAATTAATTCAGATGGTAAACAAAGAAGCCATATTTCAGGATCGCCATATTGGTCCAACCCCTGAACACATTCAAACCATGTTGAAAGAAACAGGTTTTTCATCCCTTGATGAGTTATTAGACAAAACTGTTCCTGGATCTATTCATTTTAGAGACAAATTGAATTTGCCACCTGCCTTATCTGAAGCAGCTGCACAAGCAGAATTAAAAAATTTGGCAAACATGAATGAACTTAAAACCAGTCTTATCGGTTTAGGCTACACAAATTGTCATACCCCTGCCGTTATTAGAAGAAATATTCTCGAAAATCCCGCTTGGTACACCGCCTATACGCCTTATCAAGCTGAAATTGCGCAAGGAAGACTCGAAGCACTTTTGCTGTTTCAAACCATGATTCAAGATTTAACTGGACTTGCTGTTTCAAATGCATCGTTATTAGATGAACCAACTGCTGCTGCAGAAGCCATGAGAATGGCCCAAAGAGCTTCTAAAAATGATTCAAACGTGTTTTTAGTTGATCAAGATACACATCCTCAAACAATTGCGGTTTTGCAAACCAGAGCAGTACCGGTAAACATTGAAATCAAATTGATTAATACTGACAATCATAAAATTGATTCAAATGCCTTTGGCGTGCTCATTTCTTATCCTTCAAGTTCAGGACAAATTAAAGATATAAAAGATTTTGTTACTAAATCTAAAGAAAATGGATTAGTTGTAATCACCACAACAGATTTATTGGCTTTAACTCTAATTGAGGAACCAGGATCATTTGGTGTTGATATCGCAGTTGGTAGTGCACAAAGATTTGGAGTGCCACTTGGTTTTGGGGGACCGCATGCTGGTTTTATTGCGGTTAATGAAGATTTATCAAGATCTTTACCTGGAAGATTAATTGGCGTAAGTATTGATTCAACAGGACGAGCCGCTTTTCGTTTAGCTTTACAGACTAGAGAACAACATATTCGAAGAGGTAAAGCTACTAGCAATATTTGTACTGCACAAGTTTTATTAGCAGTAATTGCTGCATCTTATGCTGCTTATCACGGTCCACACAGATTAAAAGCAATGGCAATAAGAATTAATAATCAAGCAATATCTGTTGCAAAAATGGCTGAAAACTCAGGATTAAGAGTAAAACACGAGAAATTCTTTGACACTGTTTCATTGGTTGTTAAAGATGCTGATTCGATAGTTAATAATTTCTTGAAAAATGATTTAAACATAAGAAAAATCAGTCAAACTGAAGTTGCTATAACAGTTGATGAGACTACCAATGATGAGATTATGGAACTAATATCCAAATCTCTCAACACCGCTATTGTAAATAAGACGGATAACAAAGTTCTGATCAAAAACAGAACTTCAAATTTCCTAACTCATATTCACTTCAATAAATACCATAATGAAACAGCAATGCTTCGTTGGTTACGATCACTAAGTGATAAAGACGTAGCTTTAGATAGGTCAATGATCCCGCTAGGTTCATGCACAATGAAATTAAACTCTGCATCAGAAATGGAACCAATTACCTGGCCAAATCTTGCGAATATCCATCCTTTTGCTCCAGTAAATCAATCAAGTGGTTGGAAACAAATAATCAATCAATTGCAAGATTGGTTATGTGAAATAACTGGTTATGACGCAATAAGTTTGCAACCAAATGCCGGTTCTCAAGGAGAATTTGCAGGACTTCTTGCGATAAGGGGATATCACTTATCAAGAGGGGACATTCAAAGAAACGTTTGCTTAATTCCTTTGAATGCTCATGGAACCAATGCGGCTAGTGCGGTGATGGCTGGAATGAATATTGAAGTTGTTGAATGCACTGAAAATGGCGATGTTGATTTAGAAGATTTAAAGAATAAGATTGATAAACATAAGAATAATTTGGCTGCAGTTATGGTTACCTATCCATCCACACATGGAGTCTTTGAAGAACAAATAACAACTCTATGCGAGATGATTCATGAAGCTGGGGGACAGGTTTACATTGATGGTGCAAATCTGAATGCATTGGTTGCGGTTGCAAAACCTGGAAAATTTGGTGCAGATGTTTCACATTTGAATTTGCATAAAACATTTTGTATTCCACACGGCGGTGGAGGACCAGGAGTAGGTCCAGTAGGTGTCAAATCTCATTTAGCAGATTTTTTACCAACTCATCCACTAAATGAAGCAGCTGGACCTAAAATTCCAATCACAGGGCCAGTAAGTGGAGCACCATATGGATCTGCGGGCATTCTGCCAATTTCTTGGATGTATATACGGATGATGGGTACACAAGGACTTTTTGATGCAACTGCAACTGCAATCTTGTCTGCAAATTACATCGCAAGCAAATTGAAGAATCATTATCCAATTCTTTACACTGGTATTAATGGGACAATTGCACACGAATGCATTCTTGATATCAGAGATATAACAAAAAATACTGGAGTATCAGTTGACGATATTGCCAAAAGATTAATGGATTATGGTTTCCATGCTCCAACAATGTCTTTTCCTGTAGCTGGAACTTTAATGATTGAACCAACTGAATCAGAAGATTTGTTTGAAATGGATCGTTTTATTGAGGCGATGTTGCACATTAGAGCTGAAATTAGTGATATTGAGTCAGGAAAGATAACTATTGAAGATTCAGCTTTAAGAAATAGTCCTCACACCGCAGAAGATATTGTGGGGGAATGGAATAGAAAATACTCCAGAGAAACAGCAGTATTTCCAGTCAGTGGTTTAAGAACTGGTAAATACTGGCCACCAGTTAACAGAATTGATGGTGCATATGGAGATAGAAATCTGATTTGCTCATGTCCATCACCAAGAGAGATGGCTAATTCCTAATCGAGGAAGTTAGTTCTAGAAGTAATTATCTACTTTACATAACATATCTTATCGGACATATTCCATGAGGGAATTAACGTGTGAAAGCCCTTTGCAAACCCCAAATACCTATCCTTAAGAAGGCTTCTAGGACGATATTTCTGCTCATCTTTGAGGTACCAATGGTTCTCTCAGTGAAGGTAATGGGCACTTCTTTGATCTTGAAACCTTTTTTAAGCAATCTTCGAACCATGTCAACTTGGAAACAATAACCTTGACTATCAATGTCAGACAAATCTAATTGTTTCAAGGCAGTTGTTTTATAAGCTCTAAAACCTCCTGTTGCATCTCCTATATCAATACCTAGCATCAATCTTGCATAGGAATTTCCGCCTCTAGAAAGAATCTCTCTACTCTTTGGCCAATTAATAACTTTTCCACCTGGCACCCATCTTGAACCAAGAACGCAATCATAATTATCAATTTCTTTAAGAATTGTCACTAAATCCTGTGGGTCGTGAGATCCATCTGCATCCATTTCCACCAAGACATCAAATTCATTAATGGAATTATTAAAGCCATCGATATAGGCAGCACCTAAACCATTCTTACTTTTTCGATGCAAGACTTCCAAATTAGAATATTTTGCTTTTAATTGATCTGCTAGTTTACCCGTTCCGTCAGGACTGTTGTCATCAATTACAAGTACATGTACTTCAGGATTATGTTCAAATATTCTATGAACAATTGAAGCTAATGT
>Ga0247833_1001064_pt1 | contig 47084 bp, 45 predicted proteins | sample LaCruzMarch2015__7_FD_187117 | JGI IMG/M metagenome (GOLD analysis project Ga0247833, IMG submission 187117) | Freshwater microbial communities from meromictic Lake La Cruz, Castile-La Mancha, Spain - LaCruzMarch2015_8m | ecosystem: Environmental > Aquatic > Freshwater > Lake | place: Spain...
GGGCATTGTTCCCGACCAGCGTGCTGCGACCATCGATGCCCTGAGGACGGCGGCCCTGCACCACGACCTGATACTGACCAGCGGCGGCGTGTCGGTTGGCGAAGAGGATCACGTCAAACCGGCCGTGGCGGAGCTCGGTCGCCTCGACCTCTGGCAGATTGCCATCAAGCCGGGCAAACCCTTCGCCTACGGCCGCATCGACGCGGCGCATTTCATGGGCCTGCCCGGGAATCCGGTCTCGAGTTTTGTCACCTTTCTGCTGCTGGTCCGTCCCTTCCTGCTGGCCTTGCAGGGCGCGCAGGACCTTGCCGTGCCGACCCTGGAGATGCGGGCCGACTTTGCGTGGCCGCGGGCGGATCGGCGCCGCGAGTTCCTGCGGGTGCGGCGCAACGCGCGCGGAGGCCTGGACCTGTTTCCCAACCAGAGTTCCGGCGTCCTGACATCGGTGGTGTGGGGTGATGGGCTGGTGGACAACCCTCCAGGCTGCACCATCGCGGCCGGCGACAGGGTGCGTTTCCTGGCCCTGTCGGATCTGGTGGCCTGAGCCCGCCATGCAGGTCACCGTGCGTTATTTTGCGTCCATCCGGGAGGCCATTGGCACCGGAAACGAAGTCGTGCAGACGACTGCAGCCGATCTGGAGGGTCTGCGCGACCAGCTCATTGCCCAGAGCGCTGGGCATGCGATTGGCCTGGCACGCGGACGTTCCGTGCGCATCGCGATGAACCAGGTGATGTGCCAGGAAACAGCCGTGCTGGTTGACGGAGCCGAGGTGGCATTCTTCCCGCCGGTCACTGGCGGTTGATGCGGATCGCCGATCGGATGTTCCACCGGGCCATCGCGGGCCGGCCGCGCTGGGAGCGGACCGTCCGGCGATGACACAATACCGCCATGGCATCTGCACGCGTATCCATCCAGATCGAAGACTTCGACCTGTCGGCCGAGATTGCCGCCTTGCATGGCCGCGATGCCCGTGTGGGCGCAGTGTGCAGCTTTGTCGGCACCGTGCGCGACCGCAACGATGGCAGCACGGTTCACACGCTCGAACTGGAACACTACCCGGGCATGACCGAAAAGGCCATCGAATCGATGATCGACGAGGCGCACCGGCGCTTCGATATCTTCGCGGCCCGGGTGGTACACCGGGTGGGGCGGATGCAGCCTCTGGAGCAGATCGTCCTGGTGGCTGTGACATCTGCACACCGCGGCGAGAGTTTTCAGGCCTGCGAGTTTCTGATGGACTACCTCAAGACGCAGGCGCCCTTCTGGAAAAAGGAACAGACACCCGAAGGCGCGCGCTGGGTCGATGCCAGGGTTGCCGATGATGCGGCCTTGCAACGCTGGGGTATCCGCGCCGACAACACGGCCTAGTGCGATCGAACGGACATGCGCTTTTCCTGGTGAGTGGGTGGTTTCCTGATCTATTTCGCCCCTTTCTGGATACAAAAATCTGAAGAATAAGGCCGCATGGCGTAGTTTCGAGTACGTTTTTCGCTTTGTTGAATACAATGGGTATTCATGAAACTTCAAAAACCGCTGCGTCCACAGATTTCAGTAGCCGCCGTCTTCTTTCGGCGCAGGGGTTTCGTGTGCGCGCGGACCCCAGGGAGCGCATGGGCATGAGTACCACCGAGGCTGCAATCCACGCCCCCGATTCAGCCGGTCCGGCAGCGGTGGCTTCTGTTGCCCCTGCGGGCAGCTCTGAAAGTGCCCAGGTCCGAGCGCAGTTGCAGTTGCGAGAGCTGATTCTTTCCGGCGAATTGCCCGGTGGCATGCGGATCGCCGAACTCGCCATCGTCGAGCGACTGGGCGTCTCGCGCACCCCGATCCGGGCGGCCTTGTTGCGTCTCGAGCAGGAGGGACTGCTGGAGGCGCTGCCCAATGGCGGTTACGCGGTGCGGACCTTTTCCGAGCGTGACATCTCCGAATCGATCGAGCTGCGCGGCACCATCGAGGGCCTGCTGGCCCGTCTGGCGGCCGAGCGTGGTGCGCCGCCGGTGGTCATGGGCGAGGCCCGACGGTGTCTGGAGCAGATTGACAACTTCCTGCGTTCGTCGGCGCTGTCCGAGACCGCGTTCTCGCAGTATGTCGCTCTCAACGAGCGTTTTCACGGGCTGTTGCGCGAGATGGCTGGCAGCGATGTCATCACGCACCAGCTCGATCGGGTCATGAGCCTTCCTTTTGCCTCGCCCTCGGCATTCGTGGTCGAGCAGGCGGACTCGCCACAGGCGCGCGACATGCTGGTGGTGGCCCAGGACCAGCACTGGCAGGTGGTCGAGGCCATCGAGCGGCGCGAGGGGGCGCGTGCCGAGGCGATCATGCGTGAACATTCGCGCATCGCCCAGCGCAACCTGCACCTGGCCGTGCGCAACCTTGCCGGCTCGGGGCTGCCTGGCGTGCAACTGATCCGTCGCAGGGGCTGACATGCACGCCTGCCCCGCCCCGAAGCCTGCGGCTCGTTGCCAGCGAACCGACCGATAGTTTCCCTTTCCCAACCATCCACAGACCCATCAGGAGACAGAACACCATGGCAATTCACAAGCGGACATTCATTCAGGGCATGGCGGCCGGCGCCTTGGGCCTGGCCACCGGAGCGGCCATGGCGCAGCAGGGCAAGCCGCTCAAGATCGGTCTGTTGCTGCCCATGACGGGCCCGTTCGGATCCACGGGCCGGCAGATCGAGAACGGGGTGCGTCTCTACATGGCCCAGTTTGGCGACAAGGTGGCCGGCCGGCCGGTCGAGATCATCCTGAAGGATGACACCGGCGTTCCAGACATCACCAAGCGTCTGGCGCAGGAACTCGTGGTCAACGACAAGGTGGATGTGCTGGCCGGATTCGGCCTGACGCCGCTGGCCCTAGCGACAGCACCGATCGCCACGCAGTCCAAGACCGCGATGGTGGTCATGGCTGCCGCCACTTCCATCATCACCGAGGCTTCACCCTACATCATCCGCACCAGCATGACGATCCCGCAGGTCACCCTGGGCGTGGCGGAGTGGGCGCCCAAGAACGGGATCAAGAAGGTGGTCAGCCTGGTCACCGACTATGGCCCCGGCATCGATGCCGAGAAGACCTTCCGCGAGCGCTTCCTGCTCAATGGGGGGCAGATGCTCGGCGAACTGCGGGTGCCCCTGCGCAATCCGGACTACGCGCCCTTCCTGCAGAGGGTGCGCGACCTCAAGCCCGACGCGCTGTTCGTGTTCGTTCCTGCAGGTGCCGGCACCGCCCTGCTCAAGCAGTTTGCGGAGCGTGGCCTGGACAAGGCCGGCATCAAGCTCATCGGAGAGGGCAGTGTCGCTGACGACGAAATCCTCAACGAGATGGGCGACGTCGCATTGGGCCTGGTGACGTCCCATCCGTATTCGGCATCGCACAATTCACCGGCCAACAAGAAGTTCGTCGAAGCCTTCATGAAGCAGAGCAAGGGCGTGCGACCCAACTTCTTCGGCGTCGCGGCCTACGATGGCATGCGCGTGATCTACGAGGCCGTCAAGACCACCAAGGGCACCGGTACCGGCGAGGCGCTGGTCAATGCCATGAAGGGCCAGATCTTCGAAAGCCCGCGCGGCCCCATCTATATCGACGCCCAGACACGCGACATTGTCCAGAACGTCTACATCCGGCGCGTCGAGCGTGTGAACGGCCAGCTCTACAACACGGAGTTTGACGTGCTCAAGGATGTCAAGGACCCTGCAAAGACGGGGAAATGACCCGCCGGCCTGGCTGACGCGATACCGTGCTGACCATCCTTTTCGACGGCATCGCCTACGGCATGCTGTTGTTCATTCTTGCCGTCGGCTTGGCGGTGACCATGGGCCTGATGAATTTCATCAACCTGGCCCATGGCGCCTTTGCCATGGCGGGTGGATACATCACGGTGCTGCTGATGCAGCATGCGGGCGTGCCCTTCCTGGTGTGCCTGCCGATCGCATTCGTGGGGACGGCGCTGCTCGGCGCCTTGCTGGAGGGCACGCTTTACCGGCGCATGTATTCGAAGCCCCATCTGGACCAGGTGCTGTTCTCCATCGGGCTGACCTTCATGGCGGTGGCCAGCGCCGACTACTTCATCGGCTCGACCCAGCAGATCGTGCAGTTGCCGGACTACCTCAAGGGCCGCACCGAGTTTTTCGACGGGGCCCTGGGCATGGGGCATTACCGTCTGTTCATCATCGTCGTGTGCGCCGCCCTGACGATCGGCCTGCAGTACATCCTCGCGCGCACGCGTTTCGGGAGCCGCTTGCGTGCAGCGGTCGATGACCAGCGCGTCGCCGCAGGCCTTGGCATCAATGTGAACGTGGTGTTCCTGTCCACATTTGCAGTCGGCTCCGGACTGGCAGGGCTGGGCGGGGCATTGGGCGCGGAGGTGCTGGGCCTGGACCCGACCTTTCCGCTCAAGTTCATGATCTATTTCCTGATCGTGGTCGCGGTGGGTGGCACCACCTCGATCACCGGCCCCCTGCTGGCAGCCCTGCTGCTGGGCATCGCCGACGTGGCGGGCAAATACTATGTACCCAAGCTTGGCGCCTTCATCGTCTACAGCCTGATGATCGTGATCCTGATCTGGCGTCCCCAGGGTCTGTTCTCGCGCGCGGGGGGCAAATAGATGGACGCCCGCACATCCCTGCTCAACGCGAGCCGCTGGCGCCCCTGGGAGCCAGCCCTGTGGCTGCTGGCGTTTGCCGCGCCGCTGCTGGTGCCCGGGCACTCCCTGCTGGTCAGCGAGATCGCGATCGTGGCGCTCTTCGCGCTTTCGCTGGATCTCATCCTCGGGTATACCGGCATCGTCTCGCTGGGCCATGCGGCGTTCTTCGGTATCGGCGCCTATGCGGCGGCGCTGTTCGCAAAGCACGTGATGCCTGATCCGCTGGCCGGATTGCTGGTCGCGATGGCGGTTGCCACGGCACTGGGTGCCGTGTGCAGCTTGACCATCATGCGCGGCTCCGACCTGACGCGGCTGATGGTCACGCTTGGCGTAGCCCTGCTGCTGATGGAACTCGCCAACCGGCTGGACTGGCTGACTGGCGGAGCCGATGGCCTGCAGGGCGTCGTGATGGGGCCGGTACTGGGGCGTTTCGAATTCGACCTCACGGGACAGACGGCCGCGTGGTATGCGCTCTCGGTGGGCCTGCTGTTCTTTCTGCTGCTGCGCCGCCTCGTGCGCTCCCCCTTCGGCGCCACCCTGATGGCCATTCGCGACAACCGCCTGCGTGCGATGGCGATCGGCATCCCGGTGCATTCCCGGCTCGCCGTGATCTACACCGTGGCTGCGGGCGTGGCGGGTGTGGCGGGTGGCCTGCTGGCACAGACCACCGGATTCGCCTCCCTGGACCTGTTCGCGCTGGACCGGTCGGCCGATCTCATGCTCATGCTCGTCATCGGCGGCACTGGCTGGTTGTGGGGGGGCATTGCGGGTGCGATCGTCTTCAAGCTGATGCACAACGTGATCTCGTCGATCACGCCACAGTACTGGACCTTCTGGATCGGCCTGTTCCTGGTGGTGCTGGTGCTGGTGGGGCGTGACCGCCTGTTGCGTCCATGGACCTGGTTCGCGAAGACGAAAGCGCCATGAGCAGTACCGGCACTCCCGAGGTGGTGCTCAGTTGCCAGGGCCTGGTCAAGCGGTTCGGTGGCATCACCGCCACCAGCGACGTGACGCTGCAATTGCACAAGGGCGCGCGCCATGCCCTGATCGGGCCCAACGGCGCTGGCAAGACCACCCTGATCAACCTTCTGACCGGTGTGCTGGAGCCTACCGCCGGGAGCATCCGCCTGCTGGGACAGGACATCACCCGGCTTGCACCGCATGAGCGCGCCCGCCGCGGGATGGTACGCACCTTCCAGATCAACCAGTTGTTCGATTCCCTCACGCCCTTGCAGACGCTTGCGCTGACGGTCTCCCAGCACCTGGGCCTGGGTGGGAGTTGGTGGCAGCCCCTGGGAGCCAGCGCCGAGGTCACTGCCCGCTGTGAGCGCCTTCTGGAGCAGTTTCACCTGACCGAGGTGATGGAGCAGCCCACGCGGGTGCTGGCCTATGGCAAGCGCCGCCTGCTCGAGATCGCGATTGCGCTGGCCTGCGAACCCAGCGTGCTGCTGCTGGACGAGCCGGTAGCGGGCGTGCCGGCCGGCGAGCGCGAAGAACTGCTGCAGACCGTGGCCAACCTGCCGGCGGATGTGTCGGTGCTGCTGATCGAACACGACATGGATCTGGTCTTCAGTTTCGCCCGCCGCATGACGGTGCTCGTGAATGGCGCCGTGCTGACCGAGGGTGACCCGCAGCAGATTGCCAAGGACCCTGAAGTGCGGGCGGTCTACCTGGGCACCACGGAGAATGCCCATGGCTGAATTGCTTCAGGTGCGAGAACTCAGTGCAGGGTATGGCGAAGCGGTCATCCTGCACGATGTCTCGCTGGTGCTGGGGGAGGGCGAAACGCTGGCCTTGCTGGGGCGCAATGGCACCGGCAAGACGACGCTGATGAACACGCTGGCAGGTGCCACCCGCCAGCATGGCGGAAGCATCACCCTGTCTGGCAGGCCGCTGCACACTCTGGCGTCGTTCCAGCGCGCTGCCGCCGGCATTGGGTGGGTTCCTCAGGAGCGCAACATCTTCAAGTCACTCACGGTCCATGAAAACCTGACGGCCGTGGCACGGCCCGGCCAGTGGACGCCGGCGCGGGTGTACGAGATGTTCGGCCGGCTTGCCGAGCGCAAGGGCAACCTGGGCACGCAGTTGTCGGGGGGCGAACAGCAGATGCTCGCGGTGGGCCGGGCCCTGGTGCTGAATCCGACACTTCTGCTGCTGGACGAGCCGCTCGAGGGGCTGGCGCCGATCATCGTGCAGGAACTGCTGGCAGCGATCCGCCGCATCACCCGCGAGGAAGGCCTGTCGGCCATCATCGTGGAGCAGCATCCGCAGGCCATCCTGGCGATCTCGGACCGCGCCGCCGTGCTGGACCGCGGTACCGTGGTGCACTCCGGGCGGGCGTCTGACCTGCTCGAACAGCCGGAACTGCTCGACCGTCTGCTCGGCGTGGCCCGCGTGCAGGTCTGATGCCCGCTCATGCGCCCGGCTGCGGCGCACGGCGCCTCAGCGGCGCGCCAGCAGCAGATCGATCTCGCGGTCGTTGGCTTCCAGGATGAAGCGGCGAATGGCCTCCAGGCCAATGTCGCGGGCGCCGAACTTCACGGACCGCCGGACCGGGAATCCCGCCACCACGGCCATGAACCGCTCGAGCTCGGCGGGGGTTGCATCCACGCTGCGAAGTTCCACCAGGGCCACTTCGACTCTTTCCCAGATCGCGTCGGGCATGGAGGCGACGATCTTCAGGTCATGCCCCTGCGTGTCGGACTTCCAGACAAGCCGCGTACCCGGAGCCAGTCGCGCCAGTATCTCGCCACCCAGCCGCTGCGCGGACAGCAGGGGCACGGTATGGCCTTGCAGGTCCGTCCGCGAGCGCAATTGCGCGTCCGGCGACAGGGAGATGTCGCCGGCGTTGCGTGCCCCCCGAAAAATCTCTGCTTCGCCATCATGGTCGGACAGGGCGGCAGCGTGCAGGTGCACGCCAGCAAAAGGCGCCAGGTTGTGGGTGAGCAGCGCGAAGTTGTGCGGGTCGGGTTCGAAACAGTCGGCACCGCAGAACTGCATGCCCGGTGTTGTCAGCAGTTGCCTGCTGACCAGCCCGGCATTCGCGCCGACGTCGATCAGGTGGTAGCTGCCCGCGCTGACCATCCGCGCGCGCAGCAACTGGCAGTGTTCGTCATGCCAGTGGCCGAATGCCAGGGTCCGCGGGCCGATCACATGGTCCATCGCGAGGCGGACACTGGCCTGCCCGTGGCGCAGGGGTGAGCCTGCTGGCGGCATCCAGGTCAGCTCGCGGATGTCCGTGCCCGCCAGGAGCCTGCGGACCATCACGCGTTTGCGGCGTGCCGCCAGGTTGTTGATCAACTGGGTGAACATGCTTGTGTCATGGGTTGCCGGTCGGGTCGAGGGGCGGCCTAGTTCAGGTAGCGTGGTTTGTCCGGCCCTCTGGACGGGTCAGTGGCGTGGGGTTCTGGCGTTGCATTCTGACTGCCGCTCCATTGCGACTGCGCCACCGCGCGCTCGAGCAGGTGCACGAATGCATGCATCAGCGGGTCGGTCAGTCCCATCTGCAGGCTGCGGTGTTCCGCCACCCCGGTCAGCTTTTCGCTGAAGCTCAGCCGCATCTGGCCGTTCGTCATGGGGGCCACATTCACCTCGGTGACAAGCAGCGGGCTCTCGAACATGAATGCGCCGGCTTCGGGGGCCTTGTACGGCGTCGTGAAGTCGGAGGACTTGAGGGTTTCTGCGCGCTGGAACTGGGCCATGGCCATTTTCGACATGGCGTCCATCGCTGCGACATGCGAGGTGGCTGGACCGGCCTGGCGCGCCGCATGCTCCGTGACGGCACGGTCCAGCAGCGGGGTCAGACCCAGGGTCAACCTTCGGGTGAACCAGAACTGCAATTCCTGGCCTTGCTTGGTATTGACCCGCACGAGGATGCGGTCCTGCTCCGGCACATACGTGATGGACAGCTGGTGCACATGCATAGGGGGTTGATTCTAGGCACTTGCGCCCGCGCGCAACACGCCTGCAGGCCCGCGTCGCGACTGCAGCGTGCGGGTAACATGTCGGCAGGGGAGAAACGCAGGCGCGTGCGAGCGAGATTGCTGGCGCCATGCCCGTTCACTTACAGGAGACCATCCCGATGACCAGAACAGCCATCGTCACAGGCGCCGCGAGGGGCCTGGGCGCTGCCATCTGCCTGCGTGCCGTGCAGGCCGGGTACCGCCTCGGCGTACTCGACCTGAACCTGGCCGACTGCGAGGCCTTCATCCGCACCTTGCCGGGCACTGGCCACATGGCCTTGCAGGCCGACGTGACCAACGAGCACCAGATCCGGGCCGCGTTCGATGCCTTCGACGCCGTGCCGGACCTGGTCGTCAACAACGCCGGGATCGTGCGTTTCGGGCCCCTGCTGCAGCAAAGCGTCGATGATTGGCGCACGGTCCTCAACGTCAACCTGACCGGCACCTACATCGTGGCGCGCGAGGCCGGCTTGCGCATGGTGCCGCGCGGCAGTGGCGTGATCATCAACCTGAGTTCGCTCAACGCGGTGCAGCCAGGCCCCGGCGCCGGTGCCTACCCTGCCGCCAAGGCCGGGGTGGCCAACCTGACGGAGCATCTGGCGCTGGAGCTGGGCCCCTCGGGCGTGCGCGTCAACTGTGTGGCGCCCGGCTTTATCGACGGGGGCATGTCGGCCCCGCTGTTCGCCGATCCCCGGGTGCGTGCACTGCGTGGCAGTGGTGTGCCGCTGCGCAAACTCGGTACGGTCGAGGATGTGGCCAACGCCGTCGTGTGGCTGGCGTCTGACGAGGCCGCCTACATCACGGGGCACCAACTGGTGATCGATGGCGGGGTGGCACACAGTGTGCTGATGCAGCTGCCGCGGCATGTCCAGTGAATCTGGCAGCGGCGTAGTGCCTTGTCCGGCGCGGCCACCTGTCCTGCCACTGCAGGGCGGCGGCGCGGTGGTGGTGCATCCAGCTGATCAGGATTGAACCGATGCCGTTTTCCCACCGCATCATCCAGAACGCCTATGTCGTCGACGACCTGGACCGGGCCATCGTGCGCTGGCATGCCTTGTGGGGGATCGGCCCTTTCTTCGTGCGCAGGCATCTCGTGCTGGCCCAGGTCAGTTACCGGGGGGCGCCTGCCGCGCTCGACTTCTCCGCAGCCTATGTGCAGGCCGGGCCGATCATGGTCGAGCTGGTCGAACAGCACGATGGCCGACCGTCTGCATTCCGGGACATGTATGCGCCCGGGCAGCAGGGGCTGCACCATGTGGCGGTGGTACCGGACGACTACGATCGCCTGATCGCCGACTATGCGGCCCTGGGCTTTCCACTGGCCAGCGAGCTGCGCACGGCATCGGGTCGGGGGGCGGCGTTCGTCGACACCCGCGCCATGCTGGGCCACATGACGGAGGTCTATCTGCCCGGCGAAGGTCTGGAGGCCTTGTACCGCGAGGTTGCCTCTGCCGCCGCATGCTGGGACCGGCGTGTTCTGACTATCGAGGTCGACCCCGGGCAATAGGTGATCCAAGGGGCTATCGGCCAGTGGGCCCCCAACAAAAAAGGGCCGGCATCTCTGCCGGCCCCTGCTCGCAGCGTCAGGCGGGTTTACTTGGTCGCCTGGATCTGCTCATACACACCCTCGCCCCAGACCTTGGGTGCGAACTGCTTCCAGACATCCTTGGTGGCTTCCTGGAACGGACCGACAGGCGGGCGGGCGACTGCCACGCCGTTCTTGCGGAACATCTCCACCAGCTCGCCCTGCTTGGCCCATTCCTTCTGGGTGATCTCGGCCGCAACTTCCTTCCAGGAGTCACGCATGATCTTCTGGGTGGCCGGTGTCATCTTGTTCCAGATGTCGTCGTTGACGATGGTGTTGGTGATGTTGAAGATCCACTCGACCATGGACAGATTCTTGGCCACCTCCCAGTGCTTGTTGTCGGCCATGTACGCCAGGGGGCCTTCCCAGCCGTCGGCGGTACCCTGCTGCAGCGCGGTGTACAACTCAGGCGCTGCAATCACCACCGGGCTGGCCCCGAGCGCGCGCAACGAGGCCACGATGGTCGGGATTTCCGGCGCGCGGATCTTCATGCCCTTGGCATCGGCGGGGCTGTTGAGCATGCGCTTGTTGGTCAGGAAGATCCGGGAGCCGTTGATCAGGTAACCGATCTGGCGCACGCCGGTCTGCTTGTAGAAATCTTCCTGCCACTTGGCGCCGACCGCGCCGTTCACCACTTTGGAGGCGTGGTCGAGATCACGGAACACAAAGGGCATGAACAGCAGGTCGTAGGTGGCTGACCCGGTGGCCCCGATGGAGCCGATGCCCACGGTGCCGAGCTTGACACCGTCCATGATCTGGCGCTCGCCACCGAGCTGGTTGCAGCAGAATACCTCGATCTGCACCTTGCCACCCGTACGCTCGCGGACCAGGTTGGTGAACTTGGTGATGCCGTCGAGGTAGATGCCGGGTTGCTGCACTGTGGCGAAGCGGAACTTTAGTTCCTGTTGCTGTTGCGCGATGGCGGGGCTGAGCGCGACGCCGACGATGGCGGGCAGCATCCACTTGCCGATCGAACGCAGGATGCCTCCTGGGGAAAACTTGTTCAGCGAATAGTCCATGGTGTCTCCTTGTGGGTGAAAAAAGTCAATCAACTGTCGCAGGTCCCGCCGGCTCCTGGCGTGGCAGTGGACGGGGTCTGAGGTGTTGTCAGTCGGGCAAACAATTATGTCATCGGTACAGCATCTGAGGGATCCACAAGACGATCTGCGGAATGTAGGTGATGAGCAGCAGGACCAGGATCAGGATCCAGATGAACGCCATCACCTCGCGGGCAACACGCATCACGGGGACCTTCGCCATGGCTGCGGTGACGAAGATGTTGACACCCACCGGCGGCGACAGGGATCCGATCATCAGGTTCAGTACGACCACGACTCCGAAATGCACGGGGTCGATCCCCAGCTGGGTGGCCACCGGGAACAGGATGGGCACGGTCAGGATCATGATCGGGATCGGCTCCATGACGGTGCCCAGAATCAGCACCACCACATTCACGATCAGCAGGAACACCCAGGCCTCCTGGGTGACGTTGGACAACATGCCGCCCAGGATCTTGCCAAGGCCCTCGGCGGTCGTGATCCAGCCGAACAGCTGTGCGGCGGCCACGGTCACCATCACGGCAGCCGAAGTGATCGCCACGGAGGAGAAGATGTCGACCAGGTCCGAGACCTTGATCTCGCGGTAGATGAACATGCCCAGCACCAGCGCGTACACCACGGCCAGCACCGAGGCTTCGGTGGGCGTGGCGAATCCGCTGAGGATGGCGCCAAGAATGACCACCGGCATGCCGAGTGCCAACGCAGCCTCCCGGGTTGCCTTCCAGGCCGCCGGCAAGGTGGTGCGCGCCTCGACCGGCAGGTTCAGCTTGAATGCCTGGCGGTAGACCACCACCATCATGCCAACCGCCATCAGCAGGCCCGGAATGATCCCGCCGGCGAACAGCTGTCCTACCGACACGTTCACCATGGAGCCCAGCACCACGAACATGAGGCTGGGCGGAATGATGGGGCCGATACAGGCTGCGGCGGCGATCACGGCGGCGGCATATTCGGGCGTGTAGCCGCGCTTGACCATTCCGGGGATCAGCACCGAACCGGTGGAAGCGGCGTCGGCCACGGCGCTGCCGCTCATGCCGGCCATGATCACGTTGGTGACGATCGACACCTGTGCCAGGCCACCCCGGATGCTGCCCACCAGGACACCCGCGAAGCTGACGAGCCGGGTGGTCACGCCGCCACGGGTCATGAGTTCGCCGGCCAGCAGGAACATGGGCACGGCCAGCAGCGGAAAGGAGTCGACGCCACCCACCAGTTGTTGCGGTATCAGCGTCAGGGGCAGCGGCATGTCGCCGGTGCGCGTCAGCAGCAGGTAGGCCAGGCTGGCCGCGCCCATGGCGGAGAACAGGTCCAGCCCGATCAGCAGCAGGACCGCAAACACGATGAAGAGGATGAGCAGCATGGGTCAGATCCTCACTTTGACGGGTTTGCCCATCAGGTTGCGTATCTCGACCCACGCGTGATGCAGTTCGTAGAGCAGCATCAGCGCACAGCCGATCGGGACCGACGCGAAGAACCATGCCTTGGACAGGAAGGGCAGGGCGGTCAAGGGCTGGAACGCGAGTTTCGGCAGCATGATGGCGCTCTGGTACAGCACGAAGCTCAGAAAGACGATGGCGATGATGTTGGTGGTCAGCCGCATCCAGGCCTGTCCCCGCAGGGGCAGCATCTTGACGGCCGAGTCGATCTTCAGGTGCATGTTGCGCGCCACCGCAAGTGCGCCGCCAACGAACGTGGCATACAGAAACACCGTGCGCGCCAGTTCCTCGGTCCAGTCCGGCGGGGACTGCAGGGCGTAGCGCGCAAAAACCTGGATGAACAGGAACAACACCAGCAATGCCATCAGCGCGGCACAGATGTATTCCAGCAGCCGCGTGCCCGGGCCCCGATAATGGGCGTTCGCGGCGTTCATGTCATGCGATGCATGGTCTGCCATGTGTCTTCCTTTCGTTGTTGCGATCGCGACTGACGCACCATGCCTGTCGCGACTTTGGCAGGCGAAGGATACTGCATGTGGAGGCGAAAGCATCGGTTTCGTTTGAATGCCGCTCGTTCAGCGCAAATGGCCTGTGCTTGTGGTACCGGAAGGACAAGGCTTCAGCCCGTGGTTGAGGCGGCAGGCCTGCATCGCGTGCGAACGCTGGAGACAAGGAGTGGGGTATGAACAAGGTCATGGTGTTTCTGCATGCCGCGCCCGGGCTCCTGCGCGACGATTTCCAGCACGCCATGCTTCTGACCGCGCGTCAGGGAGTGCTGGGGCCGCTCGCTGCGGAACCCATGACGATCAACCTGGTCGGCCTCCCGCCGGACAACCTGCCCTACCGTCCGCCCAATGACGCGACTGTGGGGCAGGCACCGGAATACGACGTCATCGCCGAGATCTGGGGCACGCGCAACCCGCTCGATATCGCGCGCGATTTTCGGCAGGCGGTCGGAGACCGGGCGTCGGTGTTCCATGCCTATGCCGTCACGGCGACCGAGATCTACCATCGCCGCGACTTCCACCGCGGACAGCCCTCTGCGGGCATCAAGCTGATAGGCCGCCTGATGTTTCATGCCGACATGCCCGACAGTGCGGTGCGGCGCAGCTGGGCGTTGCACGCCGGGCTGGCTGCGCGGGTGCATGTCGGCAGCGCCCGTTATGTGCAGAACTGGGTGGACCAGGTGCTGCTGGACACGAGCCCCGCGGCCCGGGGCATCCCGATCATGCATTTCCCGAGCGAACAGGACTTCTTCGAGGCGTTCGTGGACAGCCCGCGTGGCATGCAGGAGATCATCCAGGATACGTCGCATTTTGTGGCGGGTGGTCCCCGCAGCTACACCACCGAATACATCATCCGCGGCCCTGGCTGACCGCAAGTGGCGGATCGCCCGCGACGGGCCCCTCCGCAGACGGAGCGTTGCCTTCTGGCGTGCCTGCGCATCCGGGACCGTCCGCATACCGGCATTTGACTGTGGTCAACAGGGGCCACCGGTGTTCGGTGCGCGGCCTTGAAATCAGGAGCATGTGCCCTACGTGCGGAACAACACGGAGATTCACCCATGCGTATCGACAAGCTCACCACCAAATTCCAGGAAGCCCTGGGGGAAGCCCAGACACTGGCGCTGGCCAATGACCACGCCTACATCGAACCAGCCCATGTGCTGGTCGCCATGCTGCGGCAGGACGATGGCCCGAAGGCCTTGCTGCAGCGGGCCGGCGTCAATGTCAACGGCCTGCTCGCCGCTGGCGAGGCGGCCATGAAGAAGCTGCCCCAGGTCCAGGGACAGGAGCAGGTTCAGGTCGGCCGCGACATGGTCACGCTCTTGCAGGCGGCCGAAAAGGAATCCATCAAGCGCGGCGATCAGTTCGTGGCGGGCGAACTGTTCCTGCTCGCACTGTGCGACAGCAAGCAGGACATCGGACGCATCGCCAAGGAGAACGGCCTAACGCGCAAGTCGCTCGAGACGGCGATCGATGCGGTGCGTGGCGGCCAGAACGTGGACAGCGCCGATGCGGAGGACCAGCGCGAGTCGCTCAAGAAATACTGCATCGACCTCACGGAGCGTGCCCGCCTGGGCAAGCTCGACCCGGTGATTGGCCGCGACGATGAAATCCGCCGCGCCATCCAGGTGCTGCAGCGTCGCACCAAGAACAACCCCGTGCTGATCGGCGAGCCGGGTGTCGGCAAGACCGCCATCGTCGAAGGACTGGCCCAGCGCATCGTGGCGGGCGAGGTGCCGGAGTCGCTCAAGGGAAAACGGGTCCTTTCCCTTGACATGGCCGCGCTGCTGGCCGGCGCTAAGTTCCGTGGCGAATTCGAGGAGCGGCTGAAGAACGTGCTCAAGGATCTGGCCAAGGACGAGGGGCAGACCGTCGTCTTCATCGACGAGCTGCACACGATGGTCGGCGCCGGCAAGGCGGAGGGAGCGATGGACGCCGGCAACATGCTCAAGCCGGCCCTGGCGCGTGGCGAACTGCATTGCGTGGGCGCGACGACGCTGGACGAATACCGCAAGTACATCGAAAAGGACGCGGCCCTGGAGCGCCGTTTCCAGAAGATCCTGGTCGGGGAGCCCACCGTGGAGGCCACCATCGCCATCCTGCGCGGGCTCCAGGAGAAGTACGAGGTCCACCATGGTGTGGACATCACCGACCCGGCCATCGTGGCGGCGGCTGAACTCAGCCACCGCTACATCACCGACCGGTTCCTGCCCGACAAGGCGATCGACCTGATCGACGAGGCGGCGGCCAAGATCAAGATCGAGATCGACTCCAAGCCAGAGGTGATGGACAAGCTGGACCGCCGGCTGATCCAGTTGCAGATCGAGCGGGAGTCGGTGCGCCGCGAGAAGGACGAAGCCTCGCAGAAGCGTTTCGAGCTGATCGAGGAGGAGATCGGCAAGCTGCAGAAGGAAATCGCCGACATGGACGAGATCTGGAAGGCAGAGAAGGCCCAGGCACAGGGCAGCGCCCAGGTGCGCGAGGCCATTGACAAGCTGCGCCAGCAGATCGAGGAACTGACGCGCAAGGGTGACTACAACAAGGTGGCCGAATTGCAGTATGGCAAGTTGCCCGAACTGGAAAAGCAGCTCAAGGACGCGCAGGCCCAGGAGGCCAGCAAGGGCCCCGGCACGGCGCCGCGCCTGCTGCGCACCCAGGTCGGCGCCGAGGAGATCGCCGAGGTGGTGGCGCGGGCCACCGGCATCCCGGTGTCCAAGCTGATGCAGGGTGAACGCGACAAGCTGCTGCAGATGGAGGACAAGCTGCACCAGCGGGTGGTCGGGCAGGGGGAGGCGATCACCGCAGTGGCCAATGCGATCCGTCGTTCGCGCGCCGGACTGGGCGACCCGAACCGGCCTACCGGCTCGTTCCTGTTCCTCGGGCCCACCGGGGTGGGCAAGACCGAGTTGTGCAAGGCCCTGGCCGGATTCCTGTTTGACTCCGAGGAGCACCTGATCCGCGTGGACATGAGCGAGTTCATGGAGAAACATTCCGTGGCACGCCTGATCGGCGCCCCGCCGGGGTACGTGGGGTATGAGGAAGGGGGTTATCTGACAGAGGCCGTGCGTCGCAAGCCCTACAGCGTGCTTCTGCTCGATGAGGTCGAGAAGGCCCACCCTGACGTGTTCAATGTGCTGCTGCAGGTGCTCGATGATGGCCGCCTGACCGATGGCCAGGGGCGCACCGTCGACTTCAAGAACACCGTCATCGTGATGACCAGCAACATCGGCTCACCCATCATCCAGAGCATGGTCGGCCGCGACAGCGAGGACATCAAGGATGCCGTGACGGCCGAGCTGAAGAACTATTTCCGGCCCGAGTTCCTGAACCGCATCGACGAGACGGTCGTGTTCCACGCGCTGGATGCACAGCATATCGAGGCGATTGCGGCGATCCAGATCCGCGTGTTGCAGGAACGCCTGGCGCGGATGGACCTGGAATTGCAGGTCTCGCCGGCAGCCTTGGCCGAACTGGCCAAGGTCGGGTTCGACCCGGTGTTCGGTGCTCGGCCGCTCAAGCGGGCGATCCAGCAGCGGATCGAGAACCCCTTGTCCAAGCTCCTGCTCGAAGGCCGGTTCCTGCCCAAGTCGGTCATCCCGGTGGATGTGGACCCGATCCGGGCCCCCGGGCAGTTCAGCTTCGAGCGGGTGGTGCATTGAGCCTGGTCGGGACAGCGGGGCTGCCGGGCCCCGGCCGCGGTTCGCCGCCTTGCGCACGGCAGGCTTGTCGGTGCTGAGCAGCGGCTGCAACTGCCTGCGCAATTCCGCGTGCAGGCCGTCCGGGGATGGACGGACCTTCGGCATTGCCGCCGGAGTCGGGTCAAAATAGGCCATGCAAACCGTTTTCAATCTGCTGTTGCGACTGGTTCTGCTGGTCGCGGGGCTTGTGTTCGCGGCCAGCCTGCTGTTCGTGGCGCTGCTGTTCATGCTGCTGTGGGGGCTGCGCGCGCTGTGGGCCCGCATCACGGGCCGGCCGGTGGTGCCATTTGTCATGCGGGTGGATCCGCGCACCGGTTTTGGCCAGGTGTTCCGCGGTCGGTCCGGAACGGTACAGTCCGGGGAGCCGCCGCGCGATGGGCCGGTGGGCCGCCAGCGCCTGCCGGACATCGAGGACGTGGAAGCCAAACCCCCACGGGAGTGAACCTGCCGATGTCTGCCTCCAACGATGTTCCCGAGGGCTTCCGCCCGGCGAAGATTCCCGGTGAATTCATGCAGCTTGCGGGGCCGCTGTACGGCCGATGGACGCCGCAGTCCGTAGCCCTCGGTTTCCGGGTCGAAGCGCGCCATACCAACCCCTTGGGTATCTGCCATGGCGGCATGCTGGCCACGCTGTGCGACATGCTGGTGCCGCTGGCCAACATCTACCGGCCGGGTGGCGTGCGGCAGTTCCTGCCCACGATCAGTCTGACTATCGACTACATGGGGCCAGCCCGACTCGGCGCCTGGGTCCAGGGGGAGGCCCAGGTGCTCAAGACCACCCGCAACATGTTGTTCGGCCAGGGGCTGGTGACAGCCGACGGCCAGCCGGCGCTGCGGTTCAATGGCGTCTTCAAGCTGGGGCCGGCGTTCGACTGGGACAACCCGGACGACCCCTGGGGCCTGCGCTGACGCTGCGCCGGCTGGCTGGTGGGACGCACCGGCGGTGGGCCCGGTGGGAGGGGACCGCACTGGGGGCATCCGCTACCATTCGACCATGAACACTGCCACCCTTGCGGCCAGCAGCCGACCGGTCCCGTTGCGCCAGGACGCATCGATCATCGGGCTGGTGGGCCTGGCCCATGCCAGTTCCCATTTTTCGCACCTGCTGCTGCCCCTGATGTTCCCGGTCTTCATGAAGGAGTTCGCACTGAGCTACTCCGAGCTCGGATTGCTCATGACGACGTTCTTCGTGGTGTCCGGGCTCGGACAGGCCAGCGGCGGCTTCCTGGTGGACCGCATGGGCGCGCGCCCGGTGTTGTTTGCGTCGCTGGCCACGATTGCCGTGGCCTGTGTGCTCGCCTCGTTCGCCAACGGTTACCCGATGCTGATTCTGGTGGCGGTGCTGGCCGGTCTGGGCAATTCGCCTTTCCACCCGGTCGATTTCACGATCATGAACCAGCGGGTATCCCAGGCCCGCCTGGGTTACGCCTTCAGTGCCCATGGCCTGACCGGCAACCTGGGCTGGGCGGCGGCACCCCTGTTCTTTGCCACGCTGAGCAGCCTGTACGACTGGCGTTTCGCCTACCTGGCAGCGGCGGCGCTCTACCTGGGCATCCTGCTGCTGACCGTCGCCAACCGGGACAAGCTCAGCACCACGGTGACGGTGCGGGCAGCCCACCAGCACCAGGAGCATGACCTGGCTTTCATGAAACTGCCGGTGGTGTGGTGGTGCTTCGGGTTCTTTCTGCTGTCGACCATGACCTTCGCCATGGTGCAGAGCTTTTCGGTGTCCTTGCTCAAGGCCATGCACGGCGTCAGCTTCGAAGCAGCCACGATGACGCTCACCGCGTACAGCCTTTCGGGTGCCTTGGGCATGCTGGGCGGGGGCGTGGTGGCGGCCCGCATGCCCAGCAGCGACAAGGTGGTGGCCAGTTGCATGGCCGTGGCGGCGGTGCTGCTGGCGTTGTGCGGCACCGGTCTTTTTGGCGGCACGGCCACGATGGTCGTTCTGGCAGCGACCGGCTTTGCCATCGGCATCGGAGGGCCCTCGCGCGACATGATGATCAAGAAGGCCACACCCAAGGGTGCCACCGGCCGCGTGTACGGCATGGTGTATTCCGGGCTGGATGTCGGTTTTGCCATCTCGCCGGTTCTTTTTGGCGCGCTGATGGACCGTGGCCTCTATGGCGCCACGTTCTTTGGCGCAGCGTTGATCCTGTTGCTGAGCGTGGGGGCGGCACTGGGCGTTGGACAAAGGACAAGAACATGACGACAACCCGCATTGGCGGCCATCTGCTGGTCGAATGCCTGGTGGCCCAGGGGGTGACCCATGCCTTCGGTGTGCCGGGCGAGAGTTACCTGGCTGTGCTGGATGGCTTCCATGCGCACGCGGACAGCATTCGTTTCGTGATCAACCGCCAGGAAGGCGGAGCAGCCTTCATGGCGGATGCCCATGCCCGCCTGACCGGGCGCCCCGGCGTGTGTTTCGTGACCCGCGGCCCGGGTGCGACCAATGCGTCCATCGGCATCCACACCGCCTTCCAGGATTCAACGCCAATGGTGCTGTTCGTGGGTGACGTAGCCAGCGACACGCGGGACCGCGAGGCCTTCCAGGAAGTGGACTACGGCAGCTTCTTCGGGCCAAGCACCAAAGGCATGGCCAAGCGGGTCGAGCGCATCGACGATGTGGCGCGTATCCCCGAATATGTGGCACGGGCCTTTGCCACGGCCATGAATGGTCGCCCGGGACCGGTGGTGCTGGTGCTGCCGGAGGACATGCTTTCGGCGCCGGTACGTCCGCATGCGGTCACCGGCGTGGTGCCCCAGGCGCTGCCCCGGGTCGAGGCGGTGCAGGCCTGGAGCGATCCTGGTTCCCTGCGGACCCTGCGCACCATGCTGCTGGCGTCCGAGCGTCCGCTGGTGATTGCCGGCGGCGGCGGCTGGACGGTGCAGGCCGCGCAGGCGCTGCAGCGGTTCGCAGAAAACTGGAGGCTGCCGGTGGGCAACGCCTTCCGTTTCCAGGACACGTTCGACAACCACCACCCGCTGTATGCCGGCGATGTCGGCATCGGCATCAACCCGGCGCTGGCGCGACGCATCCAGTCCAGCGACCTGATCCTGGCCATCGGTCCGCGCCTGGGCGAGATGACCACCGGCGGGTACACCCTGCTGCAGGCTCCGCGACCGGCGCAGAAACTGGTGCATGTCCATGCCAGCGCCGAGGAGCTCAACCGTGTCTACCAGGCAGACCTCGCGATCAATGCCACCATGAATGCGGCCGCGCGTTCGCTGGAGGTGTTGACCGCGCCCCCCATCGTGCCCTGGGAGGACTGGTCGCAGGCCTGCCATGCCGACTACCTGGCGAACCTGCAGCCGCAGGCACTCCCCGGTGACATCGACATGCCGGCCATCGTGGCGTCCTTGCAGAAGCATCTGCCCGCCGATGCAGTGCTGACGAATGGTGCCGGCAATTTCGCCAGCTGGGTGCACCGCTTCTTTCGCCACCACGGCCTTGCCAAGGGCCACAAGACGCAGCTGGCGCCGACGGCGGGCACCATGGGTTACGGGGTGCCTGCCGGTATCGCGGCCGCCATCACCACCGGGCGGGTGGCCTTCACCATCGCCGGGGATGGCGACTTCCTGATGAACGGTCAGGAACTGGCCACCGCCACCCAGTACGGCGCAAAAAGCATCATCGTGCTGCTGAACAACGGCATGTTCGGCACCATCCGCATGCACCAGGAACGCGAGTATCCACAGCGCAGGGCCGGTACCGAACTGCGCAATCCGGATTTCGCGGCGCTGGCCCGGGCGTATGGGTATGCCGGAGTCAGGATCACGCGGACCGACGCGTTCGAGCCCGAATTGCTCGCCGCCCTGGCGCGGCCCGAGGGTACCCTGATCGAAGTGGTGCTGGATCCTGAAGTGATCACCACCCGGGGCACCTTGTCCGCGATCACGCAGTCGGCGTTGCAGCGACGGGCCTGACGCGCGCGGGGCGCCTGCATGCACGCGTGCGGGCGTGCAGGGGCAAAAAAAAGCCGACTTGCGTCGGCTTTTTTGCCCGCGAAGGGGTTTACTTCAGATGCTTGCCGATCAGGCCGGCCATCTCGAACATCGAGACCTGCACCTTGCCGAACACTTCCTTGAGCTTGGCGTCGGCATTGATCATGCGCTTGTTGACGGCGTCCTGGAGCTTGTTCTTCTTGATGTAGGTCCACAGCTTGCTGACCACCTCGGTGCGTGGCAGCGGGCTGTTGCCCACCACGGCGGCCAGAGCGGCGCTGGGGGTCAGGGCTTTCATGAAGGCGGCGTTGACGGCCCGCTTCTTGGCGGGGGCCTTCTTGGCAGGAGCCGCCTTTTTGGCAGGGGCGGCCTTTTTCGCGGGAGCAGCCGCCTTCTTGGCGGGCGCAGCGGCTTTCTTCGCAGGGGCAGCCTTCTTGGCTGCTACCTTGGTTGCCGGAGCTGCTTTCTTTGCGGGTGCAGCTTTCTTGGCGGGAGCCTTTTTGGCCGGGGCTTTTTTTGCAGTTGCCATGATTGAATTGTCCTTCTGGAAGTTGATTAATCACCAGTGAAGAACTGCTTCTCCTCTGGCAGTGGGGATGCTACTGGAGAAAAATCCTGTCTCCAAGCGAAAACTGCGGTTTTTCGCTCTTGGATGTTGCTTTTTTCGTGGGCTGTGCGGGGTGTTTTCGCTGGGGACCCGGTTTCGCGTCCGCCACCCCGGCGCGCGGCGCTGTTCAGACACGCCAGGATTCGCAGCAGGATGCGGGGTTAACATGCCGCGTCCACGCACTTTCCCCCTGTTTCCGAAAGGCCCGTTCCCCATGTCCGACGTGTTCGCCACCTGTGACCTTTGCGATGTGCACCAGTCCGATACCAGCGGCGCGTTCCGGGTGCTCCCTCCGGTTTTTCGCAGTTACGGAGGCGTCTCGCGCTTTTCGGGTCAGGTCGTCACCATCCGCTGCTTCGAGGACAACGTGCGGGTCAAGGCCGAACTGGAAAGCCCGGGCCAGGGTCGCGTCCTGGTCGTGGATGGTGGTGCGTCACTGCGCCGGGCCCTGGTGGGCGGTAACCTGGGTGCCGCTGGCGCGCGCAATGGCTGGGCGGGCGTGCTGGTCAACGGCTGCGTGCGCGACGTGGCAGAGCTTGCGGTGCTGCCCACCGGTTTTCTGGCACTGGCGAGCTGCCCGATGCCACCGGAGAAGCGCAACGAGGGCGTGCGCGATCTGCCGGTGCTGATCCAGGGCCAGTGGGTGCGCCCGGGCGACTGGTTGTACGCAGATGTCGACGGTGTGGTCATCGGCGCGACACGTCTGGTCTGAGTCATCATGGACCGCATTGACTGTGTCGACTCCCATACCGGCGGCGAACCGACGCGGGTGGTGCTGTCGGGTTTTCCGGATCTGGGCGACCTGCCGTTGTCCGAGGTGGTGCAGGTGCTGCGGGAGCGCCATGACCGCTTCCGCCAGGCGGCCGTGTGCGAGCCGCGTGGCAATGACGTGATCGTGGGAGCGTTGTTGCTGCCGCCGCGCCATACGGGTTCGCTCGCGTCGGTGGTTTTCTTCAACAACGTCGGATACCTCGGCATGTGCGGACATGGCACCATCGGGTTGCTCGCCACGCTGGAGCACCTGGGCCGTGTGCAACCTGGCACCTACGGGATAGACACGCCCGTGGGCACCGTGCAGGTTCAACTGCACGGCCAGGGAGCCGTGTCCGTGGCGAATGTGCCGGCTTACCGCCACCGCGCAGGTGTCGAACTGGAAGTGCCGGGTCACGGCACGGTGCGCGGTGACGTGGCATGGGGCGGCAACTGGTTCTTCCTGTGCAGCGGGTCGGCGCAGCCGCCGCTGCGCATGGATGCCGTGGATGCGCTTACGCGGTTTGCCTCAGCCATCCGCCGGCAATTGCAGGCCCAGGGCATCACCGGGCATGACGGCGCCGATATCGACCACATCGAACTGCTGGGCCCGCCAGAGATCGAGGGCAACAGCGGGCGGAACTTCGTGTTGTGCCCCGGGGGTGCCTACGACCGCTCACCCTGCGGCACCGGCACCAGCGCCAAGCTGGCATGCCTGGCGGCGGACGGCGCGTTGCAGGAGGGGGTGGTGTGGCGCCAGGAAAGTGTGCTTGGCAGCGTGTTCGAAGCCAGTTTCCGACGTGCGGGCGACCAGGTCTTGCCCACCATCCGCGGCCAGGCCCACATCTGTGCCGAGCTCAGCCTGCTGCTGGATCCGCGGGATCCGTTCTGCTGGGGGACCGCGCAGCCCCACCCCTGAGGCCGGAGGGTCGGCCTTTTCAGCCGCATTGCCGCTCACGCGGACGGGCGATGGTTCCAGGTCAGCACGATGCCCAGCAGGGCGACACCGAAGGCCAGCAGTTGCAGGCCGGTGAGCGTCTCGCCAAGGACCAGTACGCCGACCAGGGCCGCAGAGATCGGCAGCATCACCGTGAAGATGCCGCCCTGCGAGGCCGGCAGGTGACGGGTACCGGTCATCCACAGCCAGACGGTACCCATGCTCGCTGCGAGTGCATAGAACACGAGCAGAAGCCAGGTGGAGCCGCTGACGCCGGCGAAATCGAAGCCGACCGCGAAATACAGGCCGAACGGCGTCATGAGGGCAAAGCCCCACAGGTTGATCAGGGCCGAAATGCGCTTCGGCGTGAGGCTGCCGGAGAGCTTCTTGGCGATGACCGCATAGAAGCCTTCGCACAGGACCGCACCGAACACCAGCAGGATGCCCAGCCATTGCGTGCCATGCCCGGGGCCCGCCGAGGAGGACGGGCCGGCGCGCGAGAAGGCCAGCAAGCCCAGCCCGAGCACGGCACATCCGGCCGCCAGCCACATCCGGGTACCGATGCGCTCGCGCAGGAAGGCCCAGCTCATCAATGCGATGACCGCAGGAATGCTGGCCATCACGACGCCGGCAGACACCGCGCTGGTCATGCTGACGCCGTACAGCATGCAGATCGAGAACAGGAAGTTGCCAAGGAAGGACTCCAGGAACAGGAGCCGGCGGGTGCGCGGTGTCAGGGGTGGCTCGTCTGCCGGCTTGCGCAGCCAGGACAGCATGGCCACCGCCGCAATGCCGAAGCGCATCCAGGCCAGCAGGAACACGGGCAGGGCGGCCACCAGCGGCTTGGACAGGGCGACGTAGCTGCCGGTGAGCACCATGCTCAGCGCGAGGCAGCCATAGGCGAGGAGTCTCTGGGTCGAAGTGGTCATGGCTGCTTGGCAATGTCTGCCCGGGCCGGCACAGGGTGGATCGGTGCAAACCGGGGCAAATGGACCCCATTGTCCGTGACGGATCGGGTAAGGTTGCCGGCAAGATCAAACAGGAGCGGCACCATGGCGCAAGGCGAGTTCGCGTATGCGATGAACGGCAACCATTTCCTGGGCGCACAGGCGCTCACCGCGCAGCCCTTTGCGCTGTTCGGCGTGCCCTTTGACGGCGCGGTGACGAACCGGCCTGGCGCCCGGTTCGGCCCGGCAGAGATCCGCCGGGCGAGCCTGATGCTGTGCGACGGCATCCATCCCTTCTTCCACGTGTCGCCTCTGGGTCTGCTGGGAGATGCGGGCGACCTGCGGCTGCCCAACGCGGCGGGACTGGCCGCCGCCCGCCTGCAGATCGAGGCCCAGGCGGGTTCCCTGATGCAGCGCCACCACTGTGTGGCGCTGGGCGGCGACCACTCCGTGACGCTGGCGCTGCTGCGTGCCGCGCGACGGCTGCACGGCCCGCTGGCGCTGGTGCATTTCGACGCGCATTGCGACACCTGGGAGAACCACTTCGACGAGCCATCCGGCCATGGCACCTGGACCCGCGAAGCGATTCAGGAAGGCCTGGTGACGCCGGCGCACACCGTGCAGATCGGGCTGCGTTCCTCGGGGGACCGGGCGACCCGCGAGTACGTGCAGGACCAGGGTGGGCTGATCTTCACTGCGCGGGCCCTGCGGGGCAAGGACGGTGAGGGCCTGGCAGAGGTGATCGCCATGATTCGCGAGCGGATCGGGCAGCGGCCGTGTTACCTCACCCTGGATATCGACTGCCTGGACCCGGCCTTCGCGCCAGGAACCGGCACCCCGGAGCCAGGAGGCCTTAGCAGTTCACAGGTGATGACCATTCTGGAGGAACTGGCAGGTCTGCATTGGGTCGGCATGGATTGTGTCGAGGTTGCGCCCGCGTACGACCATGCGGAGCTCACGAGTCAGGCGGCGGCCGCCTTTGTCTGGACCTACCTCAGCGGTCAGGTGGCCCGCCGACTGGCCGGTGCCGTTTGAAGGGCGTGTCATGGGACTGTGGCGGTCGTCGATCCTGGTTTCGGATACCCAGCTCAACCAGAACAGCTATTACGAGGCCAGCGTCGACCGGCCGCCGGTGCAGGCGCCGCTGCGCGACGCGCTGCGGGCCGATGTGGTGGTGGTCGGGGCCGGGTTTGCCGGTCTGTCGGCTGCCATCGAACTGGCCCAGCGGGGGCGGCGCGTGGTGGTGCTGGAGGCCGACCGCATCTGCGCCGGGGCGTCCGGGCGCAACGGTGGCCAGGCCATCGTGGGAATCGCCAGCGGGCAGGGCCTGCCCGAGGCCCAGCTCGGACGCAAGGATGCCCGCCGCATCTGGGACATGACGCTGGAGGCGATCGGGCTGATCGATGCGCGGATCGCGGCCTTCGACATCGACTGCGACCGCGTGCGGGGGTATCTGTATGTGGCCGACTCGGTGCGCAAGGCGCGCGCGCTGCAGAAGGAACTGGAATTGGCGCAGCGCGACTACGGTTTGCAGGTCGATGTCGTGCAGGGGGCCGATGTCGGCCGCTACATCCGCAGCCCCAGGTATTGTGCGGCCGCATTCGAACAGGTTTCCGGCCATCTCCACCCATTGAAATACGGGCTGGGACTGGCTGCCGCCGCCCGTTCGCTGGGCGTGCAGATCTTCGAGCATTCGCCAGTGCTGGATCTGGGGCGGGGGCAAAGCCTGCTGGCGCGTACGCCCACAGGCGAGGTCCGTGCCGATTTCGCGGTACTGGCGGGCAATTGCACCCTGGCTGATTACGGGCCGCGGGTGGCGCCGGAGATCAGGCCGCGCATCATGCCGGTGAGTACCTACATGGTCGCCACCGCACCTGTCCCGGCCACGTTGAGCGACAGTCTCATCAGTGACCGGGCTGCGGTGTGCGACAACAACTTTGTCCTCGACTATTTCCGTTTCAGTGTCGATCACCGGATGCTGTTCGGTGGGCGGGTGAGCTACACCACCCGCACGCCGCGCAATCTCCAGGCCGCCATGCGCCAGCGGATGGCGTCGGTTTTCCCCGCACTTGCTGGCGTGCCGGTCGAGTTCGTCTGGGGCGGGTTCGTGGACATCAGCATGAACCGGGCGCCCGATTTCGGCCGGCTGGGCCAGAACATCTACTACCTGCAAGGCTTCAGCGGCCACGGTGTCGCGCTGACCGGTCTCGCTGGCAGGCTGGTCGCGGAGGCCATCCAGGGTCAATCCGAACGGCTGGATGTGTTCGCGCGTTTGCGGCACCACCGCTTTCCGGGCGGCTCCATGCTCAGGACCCCGGCGCTCGCGCTGGCGATGGCCTGGGAGAGGCTGCGCGACGCCTTCTAGCGCCAAGTTCTTCCATGATGGCCGTGGCCAGTTGCGGCCCCCACTGCGCGATGTCGGCGGGGTGCGCATAACCGTATCCGATCACCAGCCCGCGCAGGTCGTCGCGCTGCAGGCAATAGGCCGACAGGGGCCGCACCGTCATGCCCCGATTGGAGATCGCCATGGCCATGGCCCGGTCGTCGATGGCGCCCGGCAGGCGCAGGCACAGATGCAGGCCCTGTTCCGCGCCGCTGATCCATGCGTCGGTGCCCAGGCAAGGCGACAGTGCGGCGAGCAGTTGTGCCCGTCGCTGCCCGTAGCTCGTACGGGCGCGGCGCAGCGCATTCGCGAAATGGCCCATGCCGATGAACTCCGCCAGCGCGGCCTGCAGCGGCATCTGGCCGGGTCGGTTGAGGTCGTAGTGCGCTTGCTTGAACACGCTGGACAGGCGCCGGGGCACCACCAGATAGGCCAGCTTCAACCCCGGGTACAGCACCTTGGAAAAGGAACCCATGTACAGAACGCGTTCGTCCGGATCGAGTCCGGTCAGGGATGCCAGGGGCGGCCCCGTGAAGCGGAACTCGCTGTCGTAATCGTCTTCCAGGATCCAGGCCTTGTGCGTGCGCGCGACGCCCAGCAACTGGTGCCGCCGCTCCAGCGCCATGACGGCACCGGTCGGGTATTGGTGCGAGGGCGTGACATAGATCAGCCGCGGCGTGGCCTTGTCGTCGCATGGCGCTGGCGCCAGTCCGTGTGCATCCACTGGCACGGCATGCAGGCGCAGACCCCCTGCCAGGAACGCCTTGGCCGCGCCCCAATAGGCCGGATCCTCCACCCACACCGTGTCCTGGTGGTCGGCCAGCAGTTGTATGCACAGGTCCAGGGACTGCTGCGTGCCGTTGGTGATGATGACCTGATCGGTGTCGATCTCGGCGCTGCGAAAAACCCTCAGGTAGTCGGCCACCGCACGGCGCAGCGGACCGTAGCCGCCACTGGCGCTGTAGTCCAGCATGTCCGGGTAGCGCATCTTCCAGTGTTTGGTCTGCAGCCGCTGCCACAGTTCCGATGGAAATGCACTGAAGTCACACGGTCCAGGTGTGAATGGCTGCACTTCCAGCTGTTCGGCGCAATAGCTGGTGGCAATCACCTGGCCACGACGCGACAGGCCCATCCTGTGGCTGGAGCTGGCAGGTGGTTTGCGGTGCGTGCGGGTCTGGACCCCCTCCTTGACGAAGGTGCCGCTGCCGACGCGGCTGTGCAGATAACCCTCGACGGTGAGTTGTTCCATGGCCGCGACCACGGTGTTGCGTGACAGTCGAAGGTCCTGCGCGAGTTCACGCGTGGACGGCAACCGGTCGCCGGGCACCAGCCGCCCGTCCAGCATGGCGCGGCGCAGCGCTTCGTACAGTTGGCGGTGAAGCGGCATGCCGGTCTTGCCGTGCAGGATCCCGATATGGCTGATGAGGTGTTCCGACAACATGCAATTGGCACCTTGGAATTGCCTTGAATGGCTCTGATTGTGGGCCCATTTGGCGCGCACAATCGGGTATCGAAAAAACTTGCAAGGAGACAGAGGCGTGACAGGACCTTCGCTGACCAGGGTATGGGTTCCGCTGGACCATCGCGTCCTCGGGGAGGACGGGCAACCCGTGCCGTTCACGGTACTGGGAGACAAGTACGCCGAAGCCTTGCGCGATGGTGCCGGGGCGCAGGCAGTGGCGTTCCCGCTCGCCGGCGCGCACCAGATCGAGGATCTGCTGCCGCTGGTGCACGGTGTCATGCTGACCGGGTCGCCGTCGAACGTCGATCCGGTGCATTTTGGCGAGCCCGTGGCCGATGCCTCGCTTCCCCTGGACCGGCAGCGCGACGCGCTGACGCTTCCGCTGGTGCGTGCCTGCCTGCGGCTGGGGGTCCCCTTGCTCGGGATCTGCCGCGGCTTCCAGGAAATCAACGTGGCCCTGGGCGGGTCGCTGCACCAGCGGGTGCATAGGGTTGCGGGCATGGCCGACCACAGGGATCTGCCCGATGAAACGCTGGAGCGTCAATACGATTTGCGCCACACCGTGCGGTTCCTGGCCGGTTCGGCGTTCGAGCGCTGGGCCGGTGGGCCGCAGGCCGAGGTGAACTCCCTGCATGGCCAGGGCGTGCACCGGTTGGCGCAAGGATTGATTGCACAGGGTCACGCCCCCGACGGGTTGATCGAAGCTGTCGAGATCGACGGCGCGCGCGCATTTGCCTTTGCGGTGCAGTGGCACCCGGAGTGGCGCTGCACCGAGCACCCTCTGTACGCGGCGCTGTTCGCGTCATTCGGTGCTGCCTGCAGGCAGCGACGACAACAACTTGAAGGGGGTGGGTGATGTCCAAGGAGAGGGTGATGAATTTCAATGACCTGGAACAGTGGCTCAACGAGCGGCGCGTGACCGAGGTGGAGTGCCTGGTACCGGACCTGACCGGCGTGGCGCGCGGGAAGATCCTGCCACGCGGCAAGTTCACCGAAGACCGCGGCATGCGCCTTCCCCAGGCCATCGTGGCGATGGGTGTGACCGGGGAGTTCCCTGACAGCGGGCCCTACTATGACGTGATCGACCCGACCGACAAGGACATGCAACTGCGCCCGGATCCATCCACCGTGCGGATCGTCCCCTGGGCCACCGACCCGACCGCCCAGGTGATCCATGACTGCTTCGACCATGAGGGCCGCCTGGTGCCTTTTGCGCCGCGCAGCGTGTTGCGGCGGGTCTGCGACCTGTTTGCGGCGGAAGGGCTGCAGCCGATCGTGGCGCCGGAGCTTGAGTTCTACCTCACGGCCCGCAACACCGACCCCAATACCCTGTTGCGCCCGCCTGTGGGGCGCAGCGGGCGCGCCGAGACCTCCCGGCAGGCCTACAGCATCGATGCGGTGAACGAGTTCGACCCGCTCTTCGAGGAGATCTACGACTACAGCGACAAGATGGAGCTCAACGTGGACACCCTGATCCACGAGGTCGGAGCAGGGCAGATGGAGATCAACTTCTTCCATGCCAAGCCCCTGGGCCTGGCGGATGAGGTGTTCTTCTTCAAGCGCACGGTGCGCGAGGCGGCCCTGCGCCACGACATGTACGCCACCTTCATGGCCAAGCCCATCGAGGGCGAGCCTGGCAGCGCCATGCATGTGCACCAGAGCCTGCTGAGCCTGGCCACCGGCAAGAACATCTTCTCCAACGAGGATGGCACGCCCTCCGAGTCCTTCATGCACTACATCGGAGGGTTGCAGCGCTACATCCCTGCGGCGATGGTCCTGGTGGCGCCCTATGTCAACAGCTACCGTCGACTGTCGCGCAACACGGCGGCCCCGATCAACATCGAATGGGGCTACGACAACCGCACGGTGGGTATCCGGTCGCCGATTTCGCTGCCCCAGGCACGGCGCGTCGAAAACCGGGTGATCGGTGCCGACGCCAACCCCTACGTCGCGCTGGCGATGACGCTGGCCTGCGGATACCTCGGGCTCAAGAACAAGATCAGGCCCAAGCCAGAGATGAAGGGTGATGCCTACCTGTCCCCGTATTCGCTGCCGCGCAGCCTGGGGGATGCGCTGGAATGGCTGCGCCGCGAAACCGATCTGCATGAGGTCCTGGGCAAGGAATTCATCACGGTCTATACCGAAATCAAGGAACTCGAGTTCGACGAGTTCATGAAGGTGATTTCGCCCTGGGAGCGCGAGCACCTGCTGCTCCATGTCTGAACGCGCAGCATGCACCAGAAAGGAATCCCCATGCATGCACCCGTGGACACCCGGCGCATCCAGGAACTCGACAGCGCCCATTTTCTTCACCCGTTCACCGACTTCAAGGACCTGGCAGGGCGTGGCGCGCGCGTGATCACCCGCGCAGACGGCATCTACATCTGGGACTCCGAAGGCCAGAGACTGCTCGATGGCATGAGTGGTCTGTGGTGCGTGAACGCGGGTTACGGCCGCCGCGAGCTGGCGGATGCCGCGCACCGGCAGATGATGACCCTGCCTTTCTACAACAGCTTCTTCCAGACCACCAATGTGCCGGCCGTGAACCTGGCGACCCGGCTGGCAGGGCTGGCGCCGAGCGTCGGCGGGCGCAGCTTCCAGCATGTGTTCTACTCATCCAGCGGCAGCGAGAGCAACGACTCCAACGTGCGCATGGTGCGCCGCTACTGGGATCTGCTCGGCCAGCCCCAGCGCAAGGTGATCATCAGCCGGCACAACGCCTACCACGGCAGCACGATGGCGGGTGCCTCCCTGGGTGGCATGGGTGGCATGCACGCCCAGGGTGACCTGCCGATTCCGAACATCACCCACATCGAGCAGCCGTTCTACTTCGATCTGGGACTTCCCGGTGAAAGCCGCGAGGCTTTCGGCATCCGCGCGGCCGGCTGGCTGGAAGAGAAGATCCTGGCCATCGGAGCGGACAAGGTTGCCGCCTTCATCGGTGAGCCGGTGCAGGGGGCGGGCGGCGTGATCATTCCACCGGACACCTATTGGCCGGAGATCCAGCGCATCGTCGACAAGTACGGCATCCTCCTGATCAGCGACGAGGTGATCTGCGCCTTCGGCCGCCTCGGGCATTGGTTCGCCTACGAAAAATTTGGCTACCGGCCGGATCTGATCACCTTTGCCAAGGCGGTGACGAGCGGTTACATCCCCCTGGGCGGTGTGCTGGTGGGGGACCGTGTGGCCCGCGTGCTGATCGAGCGGGGGGGGGAGTTCAACCACGGGTACACCTACAGTGGGCATCCCGTGGCCTGTGCCGTAGGCTTGGCCAACCTGGACCTGATGGCCCGGGAAGATCTTCCGGGGCGCGTGCGCGACGATATCGGTCCCTACCTTGCGCGTCAGTTTGACCTGTTGCTGGAGCATCCGCTGGTGGGTGAGGCTCAAACCTGCGGATTTGTCGCAGGCCTGTCACTGGTCAAGGACAAGGCGACCGGCCAGCGCTTCGACCCGGCGCTGGGGGTCGGCATGCGGTGCCGGGGCCATTGCTTCCGCAGAGGGCTGATCATGCGCGCCGTGGGTGACCGGATGATCATCTCGCCACCCCTGACCATGACCCATGAACAGATCGACGAGATGATGGCGCTCATCCGCGCCTGCCTGGATGCCACCTGGAGTGACCTGCATGGGGCAGGGGAACTGGCCTGAGGCCAAAATGTTTGCTAAAGTCCGGGGTCGTCTGCCGGTCTGATTCCGGTCTGTTTCTTGCTAGTGTTGTTCGGGTGCACCTGCATGGTGCCTGTTGGTATTCCTTTCAATCTGTTTGGAGCTGATCTCGATATGAAAAAGCATGTTCTGGTCCTCGCGTTGTCAGCAGCGCTGCTGGTGGCTTGTGGCAAGAAGGAAGAGCCGGCACCGGCTGCCGCCGCGCCTGCACCGGCTGCGAGCGTGGCCGCCGCACCCCCGCCCCCGCCGCCCGAGGAGAAGGTCCTCAATATCTACAACTGGCCGGATTACATCCCGGAGGGCATGATCGCCGCGTTCGAAAAGGAAACCGGCATCAAGGTCAACTACGACACGTTCGAGACCAACGAGGCCCTCAATGCCAAGCTGGTCGCCGGCAACACCGGTTATGACATCGTGGTGCCCGGCACCGTGTTCGCAAAGCCGCAGATCGCGGCCGGCCTGCTGCAGCCGCTGGACAAGTCCAAGATCAAGAACCTGGCGAACCTCGATCCGGCGATCATGTCCACCCTGCAGAAGGCAGACCCGGACAACAAGCATCTGGTGCCCTGGGCCTGGGGCTTCACCACCGTCGGCATCAACAAGACCCGTGCCATGAAGGCGCTCGGCAACCTGCCGATGCCTGAAAACGCCTGGGACCTGGTGTTCGACCCGAAGTACACCAGCAAGCTCAAGAGCTGCGGCATTGCGTACCTGGACTCGCCGACCGAGATCATGCCGGTGGCCCTGCACTACATCGGCAAGGATGCCTACTCCAACGACCCGGCCGACTACCAGGCGGCCACCGCGATGCTGGCCAAGGTGCGCAAGGATGTGCGCATATTCAGCTCGACCATGATCGACGACATTGCTGGCGGCAAGGCCTGCGTGGCCATCGGCTGGTCCGGCGACATCAACATTGCCGCCGGCCGTGCCAAGGAGAACAAGGCCAAGTTCGAGATTGAAGCGCTGCTGCCCAGTACTGGTGCACTGATCTTCTTTGACACCATGGCCATCACCAAGGATGCCAAGCATCCGAACAATGCCCACGCCTTCATCGACTTCTACCTGCGTGCCGAAAATGCAGCGGCCATGGCCAATGACATGAACTACCCCACCGGCAACAAGGCTGCGATCGACAAGATCAAGCCCGAGATTGCCGGCAACAAGACGATCTTCGTGGACTCCGCCTATTTCGGCAAGATGATCCCGCCCAGCAGCTTCACCAATGAAGCACGGGAGGCAATGGCCAACGCTTACACCAAGTTCAAGCAGGGCAAGTAGTCCCCGGCATTCGCCAGGACGCGGGTTGTTTGTACCGATGGTATGAACAACCCTTTTTTTTGGTAGCGCAACTGGGGGCAACCATGGCGGGATCGCGCGCGAAAGAGGGCTACCTGGTCACCGACAAGCTTGTCAAGCGGTTCGACGAGGCAACGGCGGTTGACGAGGTCTCGCTCAGCATTGGCCAGGGCGAGATATTCGCCCTGCTGGGAAGCTCCGGGTGCGGCAAGTCGACCTTGCTGCGCATGCTGGCTGGCTTCGAGAAGCCCACTGCGGGGCGCATTCTGCTGGGCGGCGAGGATGTCGCGAACCTGGCGCCCTACGACCGGCCCATCAACATGATGTTCCAGTCCTATGCCTTGTTTCCGCATCTCGACATCTGGGAGAACGTCGCTTTCGGGCTCAAGCGCGAGGGACTTCCCAAGGAGGAGGTCCGCCGGCGGACCGGTGAGATGCTCGACCTCGTGCAGTTGGGGAGCTTTGCCAAGCGCAAGCCGCACCAGCTCTCTGGCGGGCAGCAGCAACGGGTGGCCTTGGCGCGCAGCCTCGCGAAACGCCCCAAGCTGCTGCTGCTGGACGAACCCCTCGGTGCACTGGACAAGAAACTGCGGGAGCAGACCCAGTTCGAACTGGTCAACATCATCGAACAGGTCGGGGTGACCTGCGTCATGGTGACCCATGATCAGGAAGAGGCCATGACGATGGCCAGCCGCATTGCGATCATGAGCAAGGGCCGGGTGCTGCAGGTCGGCTCCCCCGAAGAGGTGTACGAGCATCCGGCGAACCGCTTCGTGGCCGACTTCATCGGCAACGTGAACCTGTTCGAAGGCAAGCTCAGCGTGGACGAACCGGACCGCTGCGCCGTCACCACCGCCATCGGCGAGGTGCGTGTCGGCCATGGCGTGAGCGGCGCCCTGAACATGCCGGTGGCGATCGCCGTGCGCCCGGAAAAGATCGAGATATCCAAGCAGCGCCCGGTGCGCGATCACAACGTGTTCTCCGGAAAGGTCAAGGAGATCGCGTACTTCGGCGCGCACAACACCTACATCGTGGTGGCCACGGATGGCTCGCGGGTCAAGATCACCGAAGCCAACACCGCGCGCCACGACCTCAGTGACATCACCTGGGACGACGAGGTGTGTTTCTGGTGGCAGGACAACGCTGCGGTTGTCCTGCGGGATTGAAGGGGGTCAGGGCATGCGCGCTTCCAGACTTCCGATGCCGGGCCGTCGCTTTGTCATTGGCGTGCCCTTTGGGTGGCTGATCGCCTTCTTTCTGCTGCCGTTCCTGATCCTGCTCTACATCAGCTTCGTGGACATGGGCGGCGACATCCACCCCTTCAAGCCTATCTGGGACACGCAGACCGGAGTGCTCAAGCTAAAGTACGAGAACTACTGGTCGATCTTTCGCACCGGAGAAGACGGCGCATGGTTCAAGACCCTGTATGTCGAGGCGTACCTGCGCTCGGTTTGGTATGCGTTGTGCACGTCCTTGCTGTGTCTGGTGATCGGATACCCGTTCGCGTACTTTATTGCGCGATCGCCGGCCAGCGTGCGGCCGGCCTTGCTGATGATGGTGATGCTGCCTTTCTGGACCTCTTTCCTGCTGCGTGTCTACGCCTGGAAAGGCATCCTGGCCGACCAGGGGGTGTTGAACCGCTTGCTGGTGGCGCTTGGGATCGTCGACGAACCGATCCAGATGCTCTACACGAATGTGTCCATGCTGGTCGGGATGACCTATGTGTATCTGCCCTTCATGGTGCTTCCGCTGTATGCGAACCTGGTGAAGATGGACTTCCGGTTGCTGGAAGCGGCGTATGACCTCGGTGCCACGCCCCTTCGCGCGTTCTGGCTGGTCACCGTGCCCCTGTCCAAGGCCGGCATCGTCGCGGGTTTCATGCTCGTGTTCATCCCCTCGGTGGGGGAGTTCGTGATTCCCTCCCTGCTGGGGGGGCCGGAAAACCTGATGATCGGCCGCGTCGTGTGGGACGAGATGTTCACCAGCAACAACTGGCCGCGCGCCACGGCACTTGCCGTGGTGATGATCGCGCTGATCGTCGTTCCCCTGGCGATCTACTACCACTACACCGGCGAATCCTCGGATTCCCGCCGTTGAGGGCCGTGCCATGAAGCAGTTCGTTCAACGCAACTTCGGCAAGCTGTGGATGGGGCTGGTGTTCCTGTTCCTGTACCTCCCGCTGCTGTTCATGGTGCTGTTCTCGTTCAACAGCACACGCCAGGATGCGCAATTCACCGGGTTCTCGATGCGCTGGTACGAGGCGCTGATGCGGGACACCAAGATTGTCGAAGGCTTCTGGCTGTCGATCCAGGTGGCGTTCGCCAGTGGGTTGTTGTCCGCCGTGCTGGGCACCTTCGCAGCGTTCGTGCTGGTGCGCTACCGCCGATTTCCGGGCCGGACCATTTTTTCAGGCATGGTCAACGCGCCCATGGTGATGCCGGAAGTCGTGATCGGACTCTCCTTGCTGCTGTTGATGGTGGGTGTACAGAATTTTTTCGGCTGGCCCGAGCGCGGCTTCCTGACCATCGTCCTGGGGCATACGCTGCTCGGCATGGCATACGGGATGGTCGTCGTCCAGTCGCGCCTGCTGGAGATGGACCGCTCGATTGAAGAGGCGGCCATGGATCTTGGCGCCAGGCCCCACCAGGTGTTTTTCCTCGTGACCCTGCCCAGCATCGCGCAGGGCATCCTGGCGGCTTTCCTGCTGGCCTTCACCCTGTCATTCGATGATGTGGTGATCTCGGAGTTTCTCTCCGGCCCGGGGGTCAACACCTTGCCGCAGGTGATCTTCGGGTATGCCCGCCGCGGGATCAATCCGACCATCTATGCCGCGGCAACGCTGCTCATCGTCACCGTCACGGTGGTCGTCGTTGCCTACAGCCTGTGGGTGGCACGCCAGACACGTCGGCGCGAACGCGAGATTGCTGCGGCCGTGCGTGGCCCGGTCGTCGCTTGAGCAACTGCGGGTTCGACATCGCGACATGAGCGCATTTGCCTCGACGATCAAGCGTCTCTCGGCGCAGGGCATACACAGTGTGCTGGTCCAGTTCTGCGACATCCATGGCGTTGCCCGTGGAAAACTCGTGCCGCTGGCCCGCTTGAAGGACTGGGTCCAGGTCGGTGCCGGATTCTCCGGGCCCAGCATCTGGGGCACAGGGCTGCCCCGGCATGGCCCCCGCAGCGAGTATTACGGGAGGGTTCAGCCCGAGTCCCTGCGTCCGCTGCCGTTCATGCCCGGAGTTGCGCATGCCGTATGCAATGGTTTCGCCGACGGCCAGCCGCTGGAGACCTGCTCCCGCCAGTTGCTGACGCGGCAGGTCCGTGCGCTGTCTGAGCGCGGGTGGCAATTGCAGGTCGGGGTCGAGCCTGAATTCTTCCTGCTGAGAAAGCAGGAGGGTGCCGGAGCATGGGCCGTCCACGATGTCCAGGACCGCCTGTCCAAGCCGTCCTACGACATCAAGGCCATCCAGCGCAGCCAGGTCTTTCTGGACGGGATGCGCGCCAGCCTCCAGGAAATTGGCTTCGACCTGGAGCAGATCGACCATGAAGACGCGAACGGCCAGTACGAGATCAACTACCGCCATGACCACGCACTGGCTGCGGCAGATCGCTTCATGCTGTTCAAGATGACCGCCCATGCGCTGGCCGAGCAGCATGGAATGGTCTTCAGCTGCATGCCAAAACCCTGGTCGGACGCGCCGGGCAGTGGCCTGCATTTTCACCTGAGCATCACTGACACACAGGGGCGCGCGGTGTTCGCCCAGCCCCAGGCACCCCTGGGACTGAGCATCGAGGGGCAGCAGTTCGCTGCCGGATTGCTGCGCCATGCGGATGCCTTGAGCGCGCTTTGTGCGCCTACCGTCAACAGCTACAAGAGACTCTGCGCCGGCAACAGCAAGTCAGGGACGACCTGGTCGCCGGTCTGGAAAACCCTGGGCGAAAACAATCGCACCTGCCTGGTGCGGGTCGTGGCAGGTCGCCTGGAATGGCGGCTGCCGGACCCTTCCTGCAACATCTATGCTGCGATTGCCGGAACGCTGGCAGCTGGCCTTCAGGGCATCGACACCGGCCTGCCTGCTGTGTCCGCCTGCGACGAGGACCTCTACGACCGGCATCGGGCGGGCCAGCCAATGCCGCCACGCCTGCCGCGTGACCTGTACAGCGCACTGGAAGCCCTGCGCAATGATGCCGCCCTGCGCTCCCGCCTGGGTGATGCCTTCTGCGACGAGTTTCTGGCCATCAAGTCGGCGGAGTGGGATGCCTACGCCCAGCAGGTCCATCCGTGGGAGTTCGAGCGTTACGCCGACGCTTGTTGAGCGTTCCGTTTTTTCGTAATACGGAAAATTCTTCCCACATTACGGTTTCGGCGTGTGCTGCAATGCGGAAAAATATCTCAATATGAGATAGATGTTTTCGCAATGCGGTTTAGCGGCCCAAGTCTTTGATTTCATTGAGGTTTATTTTGGTCTTATATAAGACATAAGATAGCCAGGAAGTCTTATACAAGACCTAGAATAACTCCAGTTTTTTCAACCTCCAGGAGTCATTCCATGCCGCAAAGTCTTACCGAACAACTCAGCCGCGCCCAGCAGATCGAGGCGCTTGAAAAGGACTGGGCCACCAACCCGCGCTGGAAGGGCATCGAGCGCGGATACAGTGCCGCCGATGTCGTGCGACTGCGGGGCTCTTTCCCGATCGAGCACACGCTGGCCCGCCGCGGTTCGGAGAAGCTGTGGAACCTGCTCCACACCGAACCCTACGTCAACTGCCTCGGCGCGCTCACCGGTGGTCAGGCGATGCAGCAGGTGAAGGCCGGGATCAAGGCAATCTACCTGTCCGGCTGGCAGGTGGCGGCCGACAACAATTCCTATGCGTCCATGTATCCCGACCAGTCCCTGTACCCGGTGGATTCGGTCCCGACCGTTGTGGAGCGCATCAACAACACCTTCCGCCGCGCCGATGAAATCCAGCACAGCAAGGGCATCGACGCGGGCGACGCCGGGTACATCGACAACTTTGCGCCCATCGTGGCCGATGCAGAAGCCGGCTTTGGCGGCGTGCTCAATGCCTTCGAGCTGATGAAGGCCATGATCAAGGCTGGTGCTGCCGGCGTGCACTGGGAAGACCAGCTCGCATCGGTCAAGAAGTGCGGACACATGGGCGGCAAGGTGCTGGTCCCGACCGCCGAGGCCAACCAGAAGCTGATCGCCGCGCGCATGGCTGCCGACGTCTGTGGCGTGCCCTCGCTCGTCATCGCGCGCACGGATGCAGAAGCTGCCGATCTGCTGACCAGCGACTACGACCAGAACGACAAGCCATTCATCACCGGTGAGCGTACCGCCGAAGGCTTCTACAAGACCCGCAAGGGCATCGACCAGGCGATCTCCCGCGCTATTGCCTATGCACGGTATGCCGACCTCGTATGGTGCGAGACCGGCACGCCGGACCTGGAATTCGCCAAGCGATTCGCCGATGCCGTGCACAAGGTGCACCCCGGCAAGATGCTGGCCTACAACTGCTCGCCGTCCTTCAACTGGAAGAAGAACCTGGACGATGCCACGATCGCCAAGTTCCAGCGCGAACTGGGTGCGATGGGCTACAAGTACCAGTTCATCACGCTCGCGGGCATCCACTCCATGTGGTACAACATGTTCGACCTGACCCAGGACTACGTCAAGCGCGGCATGTCTGCCTATGTCGAGAAAGTGCAGGAGCCCGAGTTCGCAGCACGCGACCGTGGCTACACCTTCGTGTCGCACCAGCAGGAGGTGGGTACCGGTTACTTCGACGAGGTCACCACGGTGATCCAGGGCGGCAAATCCAGTGTCACGGCGCTGACCGGCTCCACCGAAGAAGAGCAATTCCACTGATGCTAGACTTGAGCCCTTCATTGACCAACAAGAGCGGGAAAGGCAATCTGGTTATGACACCGCGAACTACCACTGCCGGTTACCGATAACCCACGAGGCATCGCCAGCGCGCCTCGTGTGTCGCTGGTTATCACTTCCCCCAAAAAAGCGCGGCAGGTCCGCGCTTTTTTCATGCTCTTGTTCTTGCGAGGTTCACCATGATCCACATCACGCTTCCCGATGGTTCGAAACGCGAATACCCAGGCCCGGTCACCGTGGCGGAAGTGGCCGCATCGATTGGTGCCGGCCTGGCCAAGGCGGCGTTGGCAGGCAAGGTCGACGGTACGGTGGTGGACACCAGCTACCGCATCGACGCGGACGCCGCGCTGTCCATCCTCACCGCCAGGGACTCCGACGGGCTGGAGGTGATCCGCCATTCGACGGCTCACCTGCTGGCCTACGCCGTCAAGGAACTGTTCCCCGATGCACAGGTGACGATCGGCCCTGTCATCGAGAACGGCTTCTACTACGATTTCTCGTACAAGCGACCATTTGCCCCCGAGGACCTGAGCGCCATCGAAAAGAAAATGGCTGAACTGGCTGCCAGGGATGAACCGGTCACGCGCCGGGTGTTGCCGCGGGATGAAGCGGTGGCCTATTTCAAGGGTATCGGGGAGCACTACAAGGCGGAGATCATCGCCAGCATTCCGGCGGGTGAGGATGTCTCGCTGTACCGGGAGGGCTCCTTCGAGGATCTGTGCCGTGGCCCGCATGTGCCGAACACGGGGAAACTGCGGTTCTTCAAGCTCATGAAACTGGCGGGTGCGTACTGGCGCGGCGACCACACGAAGGAAATGCTGCAACGTGTCTATGGCACGGCATGGGCCACGAAGGATGAGTTGCAGCAGTACCTGACGATGCTCGAGGAGGCCGAAAAGCGCGACCACCGCAAACTGGGCCGTGAACTCGATCTGTTCCACCTCGACGAGCATTCCCCGGGCACCGTGTTCTGGCACCCCAAGGGCTGGGCGGTCTGGCAGGTGGTGGAGCAGTACATGCGCCAGGTCTATCGTGACAACGGCTACCAGGAGGTCAAGGGCCCGCAGATTCTCGATCGGGCCTTGTGGGAGAAGACAGGCCACTGGGACAAATACCGCGACGCCATGTTCACGACCGAGTCGGAAAAGCGGGACTACGCCCTCAAGCCGATGAACTGCCCCGGCCACATCCTGATTTTCAAGCACGGCATCAAGAGTTACCGCGACCTGCCGCTGCGGTATGGGGAATTCGGGCAGTGCCACCGCAACGAGCCCACGGGCGGACTGCACGGCATCATGCGGGTGCGGGGTTTCACGCAGGACGACGGCCATATCTTCTGCACCGAAGACATGATCCTGCAAGAGTGCGTGGCCTATACGACCTTGCTGCAGAAGGTCTATTCGGATTTCGGGTTCACCCAGATCATCTACAAGGTCGCCACGCGGCCTGCTGCCCGCATCGGGTCGGAGGAGGTCTGGGACAAGGCGGAGTTCGCGCTGATGGAGAGCCTGCGGCGTTCCGGTTGCGAATTCGAGATCGCACCGGGAGATGGCGCCTTCTATGGCCCCAAGATCGAGTACACCCTGAAAGACGCCATTGGCCGACAGTGGCAGTGCGGCACCATGCAGGTCGATTTTTCCATGGCGGAGCGGCTCGATGCGGTATATGTGGCGGATAGCGGCGAGCGCAGGCATCCGGTGATGCTGCACCGCGCCATCGTCGGTAGCCTGGAGCGTTTCATCGGAATCCTGATAGAACAGTTTGCCGGGGCATTGCCGACCTGGCTTGCGCCGGTGCAGGTTTGCGTGCTCAATATCACCGATGCTCAGGCAGAATATGCCCGAAACGTGGCCAAAGCGCTGCAAAATCAAGGTCTTAGGGTCAATTTGGACCTCCGCAACGAGAAGATTACGTATAAAATCCGCGAGCATTCGATGCAGAAGCCGCCCTTTATCCTGGTCGTGGGAGACAAGGAGATGGCGGCCGGTGCCGTTGCAGTGCGCGCCCGGGGCAATATTGACCTCGGAGTGATGTCTCTCGATGCGTTCGCACAAAAAATCGCTGGAGACATCGCGAACAAGTCTGCTGTCTGAGTTGCTCCAACAACGATATCAGTTTGGTCTGCGCGTGGTGCGCGGCGAGCGCCGCCCTGTGGCGGCAATGTTTTTGAAGGAATGAACCATCGCTACTGAATTTCGTGACCGCCGTCACCGCGAAGAACGCAAGCACCGCCTGAACCGGGAGATCATGGTTCTGGAAGTCCGTCTGTCCGGGCCTGAAAACGAGCCTATGGGTGTCGTCAGCCTGATGGAGGCCTTGCGCATGGCGGGTGAACTGGATGTGGATCTGGTCGAGATTTCTGCCACGGCGAATCCGCCAGTCTGTCGCCTGATGGACTACGGCAAGTTCAAGTACCAGGAGCAGAAGAAGGCGGCCGAGGCGAAGTCCAAGCAGACGGTCATCGAGATCAAGGAGATCAAGTTCAGGCCGGGTACCGACGACGGGGACTACAACATCAAGATGCGCAACATCAAGCGTTTCCTGGCGGACGGTGACAAATGCAAGATCACGCTGCGGTTTCGCGGCCGAGAGATCACCCACCAGGAACTGGGAATGGCATTGCTGAACCGCATCCGCACTGAATTGGCCGATTCGATACTGGTCGAGCAGTTTCCCAAGCTTGAGGGGCGCCAGATGATCATGATGATCGCGCCCGGCAAGAAGAAAGTGCCCGCCAAGCCGGCGGCGGATGCGGCAACAAGCGCCACATCCTGAAGGCAAAACGGCGATACGCAGGTCTGGTCACCAGCGTATCGCACACGGCGGCAGGGATAGTCCTGCCGCTGACCAGTGGCTCGGGGCCAACAAGGCTGCAAACAGTTTGCAGACGCCTCACGAGCACAACGAGAAGGAGCATTCAATGCCCAAAATGAAGACCAAGAGCGGTGCGAAAAAGCGCTTCCGCGTTCGTCCCGGTGGCACCGTCAAGCGCGGTCAAGCCTTCAAGCGTCACATCCTGACCAAGAAGACCACCAAGAACAAACGCCACCTGCGGGGACCGACTGCCGTGCATGATACCAACATGGGTCACATGGCGCAGATGCTGCCCGGCTTTGGCATTTAACAACGACGAACAAGGAGTACCAATATGCCTCGCGTCAAACGTGGTGTAACGGCTCGCGCCCGCCACCGTAAAGTTCTCGCACTCGCCAAGGGTTTCCGCGGTCGCCGCGGCAATGTCTTCCGCATCGCCAAAGAAGCGGTGATGAAGGCCGGGCAATATGCCTACCGTGACCGCCGTACCAAGAAGCGCGTGTTCCGCCAGTTGTGGATCGCCCGCATCAACGCAGCAGCCCGTCAATGTGGTCTGACCTACAGCCAGTTCGCCAATGGCCTCAAGAAGGCCGGTATCGAGATTGACCGCAAGGTCCTGTCCGATATTGCGGTGCATGACATGCCGGCCTTTGCCGGGATCGTGGAGCAAGTCAAGGCCAAGCTGGCAGCTTGAGTTCACTGTGGCGCCGCATCCCCGGGATGCAGCGCCGCACCACCGACACAAGGGCTAGGGCTTGAAAGGGCGCTAGCCTTTTTTCGCTGTTGCCGTGCGTCCTGCACACCGACAAGAGACCGTATGAACGAGTTGAACGCAATCGTTGAAAGCGCCAAGGCCGCCTTCGGGCAGGCGGGGACGCCGGCAGACCTGGAAAACGCCAAGGCGATCTACCTGGGCAAATCCGGTCGTATCACGGACATGATGAAGGGCCTCGCGGCACTTCCCGTGGACGAAAAGAAGTCCCGTGGCGCCGCGATCAACCAGGCCAAGCAGGCCATCGAAGCTGCATTGGTGGCGCGCCGTGAGGCTTTGGCAGATGCTGAGCTCCAGGCACAGCTGCGGGCGGAATCCCTGGATGTGAGTCTTCCGGGGCGGCGTCGCCTTTCGGGCGGTCTGCACCCCGTCTCCATCAGCAGCGAGCGCATCGAGGCCATCTTTGGGTCCATGGGCTTCGAGGTGGCGCAAGGCCCCGAGATCGAGGCAGACTGGTTCAACTTCACCGCCTTGAACACACCCGAGGACCACCCGGCCCGGTCCATGCACGACACGTTCTATGTCGAGGGCGGCACTGCCACCGCGCCCAACCTGCTTCGCACGCATACCAGTCCCGTACAGATCCGGCATGCAGTGCAGCATGTCAAGAAGTACCGCCACCTGCTGGATGCCGGGCAGTCCATGCCGGAGATCCGGGTGGTGGTGCCCGGGCGTTGCTACCGCGTTGACAGCGATGCCACCCACTCCCCCATGTTCCACCAGGTGGAGGGTTTGTGGGTCGGTGAGAACGTCAGCTTCAAGGACCTCAAGGTCATCTACCTGGATTTCATCCAGTCCTTCTTTGAAACCAAGGACCTCGACATCCGGTTCCGGCCGAGCTTCTTCCCATTCACCGAACCCAGCGCCGAGATCGACATCATGTTCGGTGCAGGGCCGCTCAAGGGCCGTTGGCTCGAGGTGTCAGGCTCTGGCCAGGTGCATCCCAACGTGATCCGCAACATGGGGCTGGACCCGGAGCGCCACATAGGCTTCGCCTTCGGCTCCGGTATCGACCGCCTCACGATGCTGCGTTACGGCGTCGACGACCTGCGCCTGTTCTTCGATGGCGACATCCGCTTCCTGTCGCAATTCCAGTAGCCCACCAAGATCACCATGCAATTCCCTGAATCCTGGTTGCGCGAGTTCTGCAACCCCCCGCTGACAAGCCGGCAACTGGCCGACACCCTGACCATGGCCGGCCTCGAGGTCGAGGAACTCAAGCCGGTGGCGCCCCCCTTCACCCACATCGTGGTCGGCGAAATCAAGGAGGCCGTCCAGCATCCCAATGCAGACCGCCTGCGCGTGTGCAAGGTCGATGTCGGGCAGGGTGGCCTGCTCGACATCGTCTGCGGCGCACCCAATGCGCGGGTGGGTATCCGGGTTCCGTGCGCACTGGTGGGTGCAGAACTCCCGCCCGGCCCCGACGGCAAGCCCTTGGTGATCAAGGTCGGCAAACTGCGCGGGGTGGAGAGCCAGGGCATGTTGTGTTCGGCGCGCGAACTGCAGCTGTCGGACGATCACGGCGGCCTGCTGGAGCTGGCCGGGGATGCTCCGCTCGGCCAGAGCATACGCGACACACTGCGACTGGATGACAGCCTTCTGACCGTCAAGCTCACCCCCAATCTGGCGCATTGCCTGAGCGTGTATGGCGTCGCCCGGGAGGTTTCGGCGCTGACCGGCGCCGCCTTGTGCAGCCCGCAGTTTCCCGCAGTGCCGGTGGGTTGCCCCGACACGCTTCCCGTGCAGGTGAGCGCCCCGGACCTGTGCGGCAGGTTTTCCGGACGCATCGTGCGCCATCTCGATCCGCGTGCGGCAACCCCGCAGTGGATGGTCGACCGCCTGGCACGGTGCGGACAGCGCAGCGTGAGTGCGTTGGTCGACATTTCCAACTATGTGATGTTCGAGTACGGCAGGCCATCGCATATCTTCGACCTGGACAAGATCCACGGCAGCCTGGACGTGCGCTGGGGCCGGCCTGGCGAACAGCTCAAGCTGCTCAATGGAAGCACCGTGACGGTCGACGCTCAGGTTGGCGTGATCGCCGACGATCTGCAGGTGGAATCGCTGGCCGGCATCATGGGCGGCGATGCGACCGCTGTCTCGGATGACACCCGCAGTGTCTATGTGGAGGCCGCCTTCTGGTGGCCCCGGGCCGTGGCGGGCCGCTCGCGACGCTACAACTTTGCCACCGATGCGGGCCATCGTTTCGAGCGCGGCGTCGACCCGAGCCAAACCGTCGAACACATCGAACGCATCACCCAGCTGATCATCGACATATGCGGGACGCCCGCGACTGTGTGCGGTCCAGTCGACGACCAGAAGGTCAACCTGCCGGTGTCCACGCCGGTTTCGCTGCGGGTGGCGCGCGCCGCCAAGGTGATCGGGATGCCCCTGAGCCTTGAGCAGTGTGTGGGCGCCTTGACCCGGCTCGGACTGCCGGTCACCGTCCAATCGGCCCCGGCACCTGGCACCGATGCGGCTGGCAGGTTGAGCGTGGTGCCACCCCCCTACCGGTTCGACATCGCGATCGAAGAGGACCTGATCGAAGAGATTGCCCGTGTCATTGGCTACAACAGCCTGCCAGTGACGCCGCCGCTGGCGCCCATCACGGCTCGCATCCGTCCGGAGGCGCAACGCAGCAGCCATGCCGTGCGTCATGCATTGGCGGGCCTTGGCTACCAGGAGACGATCAACTTCAGTTTCGTGGAAGAACGCTGGGAGCGGGAGCTGGCTGGCAACCCTGCGCCGGTGAAACTGCACAACCCGATCGCCAGCCAGATGAGCGTCATGCGCTCCTCGCTGCTGGGCTCCTTGTTGCAGGTGCTGAAATTCAACCAGGACCGCAAGGCCTCGCGTGTACGGGTGTTCGAACTGGGGCGGGTGTTTCTGCGGGATGGGGCTGTGGCCAATACCGACTCCACCGTCCAGGGTTTCCATCAGCCCATGCGTGTGGCGGGTATGGCCGTGGGCGCCGTGGATGCGCCACACTGGGGCACCAAGGACCGGCTGGTTGATTTTTTCGATGCCAGTGGGGACGTCGAGGCCCTTCTCGCGCCTGTGAAGCCGGTGTTTGAACCGGCGGATCACCCCGCCATGCACCCTGGCCGGTGCGCCCGTGTGATGGTCGATGGCCATGCGATCGGCTTTGTCGGCGAACTCCATCCCAAGTGGCGCCAGTCCTATGACCTGGCGAGTGCGCCTGTCATGTTCGAACTGGACCTCGACGCCGTGCTGCAGCGGTCCGTACCTGTTTTCCGTCAGGTGTCCAAGCACCAGCCGGTGCAGCGGGACATTGCGGTGCTGTTGGGGGAGCGGGTGACGCATGCTGCCCTCATGGCGACCATCTGGTCTGCACCGACACAGGGCCTTTTGCGCGATGCAACACTGTTCGATGTGTACCGCCCGAAACAGCAGCTCGAGGCATCGACTGTTGCTCCGGCGCACCCTGCCGAAAAAAGCCTCGCCGTTCGCTTGACGCTCAATGGCGACGACGCTACGCTGACCGACCAGCAGATCGACGCCGCAGTGCAGGCAGTGGTCGCGCAATTGTCGGCATCCCTGGGTGCCCGACAACGCGTCTGAGGGCGGGTGTCCAGAAAAACAGAACGTGGAAGCGGGGGAGGGGAAGCATGGAATTTGCAATCGAGAGCCTGGAAACACCGGCTCTGACGAAGGCCCAGTTGGCAGAGCTGCTGTTTGAGCAGATCGGTTTGAACAAGCGCGAGTCGAAAGACATGATCGATGCCTTCTTCGACCTGATATCAGCCAGCCTGGTGGACGGTGCCGATGTCAAGATTTCCGGTTTTGGCAATTTCCAGATTCGTACCAAGGCCCCCCGCCCTGGGCGCAATCCCCGCACTGGCGAGGCAATCCCGATCCAGGCGCGCCGGGTTGTCACCTTTCATGCCAGCCACAAGCTCAAGGACCAGATCCAGACCGAGGGCCGGGCACCGACTGCCGCCTGACAACGCCCCGGCCTCATTTCTGCATTTGTTCCGCGGACGGGCTTTGCTTTTGAGGTAACTTAGAGTAACCTCGAAACTCTCTCGCCTACAGCCTTGATTTCAATGGGGAAAACTCTCCCTCTCATTCCCGCAAAGCGCTACTTCACCATTGGTGAGGTGGGGGATTTGTGTGGAGTGAAACCCCATGTCCTGCGGTACTGGGAGCAGGAGTTCACCCAGCTGCGGCCGATGAAGCGCCGCGGCAACCGCCGCTATTACCAGCACCACGAGGTGCTGATGATTCGCCGCATACGGGATCTTCTGTATGACCAGGGTTTCACGATCAGCGGTGCACGCAACAAGATGCAGGAGCTGCTCCAAAGCGAACGTGACAAGCGCAAGAACGGGGAGGTACTGCTGGAGGGCGTCGAGGTCATCGAGACCACCGACGCCGATCTCGACGATTTCGAGGACCATGAATCGGATATCTCGCTGGAGCCTGGCGCCGGTCAACTGCTGATGGTGCGGCGGGAGTTGGCCGAGATTCGAGAATTGTTGTCGGCCGGTATCTGAAACGGCCCTCTTTCGGCCCCTATAATGCGGGGCTTCGGTGTGTGGCGCAGCCTGGTAGCGCACTTGCATGGGGTGCAAGGGGTCGAAGGTTCGAATCCTTTCACACCGACCATATAAATCAAGGACTTAGCTCTGAAAGGGGCTAACTGTCATGACCTGGGCGGTACACCCTGGATGATGGAAGACACTTGAGGGTGTGCGGGCCAG
>Ga0247833_1001066_pt1 | contig 47001 bp, 44 predicted proteins | sample LaCruzMarch2015__7_FD_187117 | JGI IMG/M metagenome (GOLD analysis project Ga0247833, IMG submission 187117) | Freshwater microbial communities from meromictic Lake La Cruz, Castile-La Mancha, Spain - LaCruzMarch2015_8m | ecosystem: Environmental > Aquatic > Freshwater > Lake | place: Spain...
ACAAACAGCACAGCTTTCCTTGTTTAATACAATTTGAATCTGAAAACGAAAACCACAAGAAAAATGCCCTCTATTTAACCCTATCAATGATGGCCGGGCGTATGCTAATTTTTGTTGGACAGTAGTGTTCAGTTTTATGAAAGTAGCAATCAGCTTCTTACTTTTCTTCGTATTTTGTTTTTCGATCTCACAAGGTGTTTATGCCCAAGATGATAAACGCTGGAATCAGTTTGGCGAAGCTGCACTTGGCTTTGGCCCGGGTCAATTTTATGGGGCCTTGAGCTGGAGTCACTTATATGGAGTGGGCAAAAGCAAAAAGTTCAACATTGGCTATGGCGTCCGATACACGGGCTTTGTTGGCAAAGACCAGGAGTATATCACAGCACCTGCAAAACTGACCTCGGGTGAGGAAGGTCCGCAGGTCATGTTTCTCGAAACCATTGAAGCTAATCTGGATACCTTCAACATCAAGTCACCAGGCATTCACGCCATCAACCTGGCCATTTACCTGCAATATAACATCAGCAAAAAACTTCATGTAGGCTTCAACATCGATGCAGTCGGATTTAGTTTTGGCAAAAAAATCTCCGGCACATTTACTTCCGATTTGTTGGATGGCAAACCTACGAACCTGGAAGCAAAGCCAACATCGTTCAACGCCTTGCTCATCGGCGACAACGACCTGGGTAGTCTCAATTCAGAACTGTTTGCCAGGTATTTGGTAACGGAGAAACTGGGAATTAAGGGCGGTATAGGGTTTTTGTTTACAGAATATTCCACCACCAAAAAACCGGTTTTGAACAACGACCGCTTTAGAAATAAAACCTTGATGCTCATGCTTGGTGTGTCTTATAAACTCTAAGCATGAGACACATATTTCTTGCATTTTGTTGGCTTTGTATCATGTTTTCAGCCTCCGGTCAAACTGTTTGGCAGGTTGCAAATTCTAATTTGAAGTTCAGCATCAAAAATGCGGGACTTACCGTAGATGGAACTTTTGAGAAAATGACGACAACCATTGCATTTGATGCAAACAATGTAGCGCAAGCCGCCATTTCCGGTCAGGTAGAGGTTGGCAGTATCAACACAGGAATTGCCATGCGAGATCGGCATTTGAAGAAATCGGAATATTTTCATGAAGATAAATTCCCTGTCATTTCGCTGAAATCGAAAAGCATCGAGGCAAAAGGTCCTCAACAATTTGTTGGGCAATTCATCCTCAACATAAAGGGAATTAGCAAAACCGTGAACATTCCATTTACCTTTATCCCCTCAGGAGAAAACGCCACATTATCCGGCCAATTTACCATAGATCGACGTGATTTTAAAGTTGGTGGAAACAGCTTTGTAATGAGCGACAACGTTAAAATAGTTATTGAACTAAAATTGAAAAAAGCAGCTTGATGGCCATTCATCCCGTATTGCTCTCGCAAAGCAGGGAACAGCTCTGTTTTTTGCAGGATTTGCTCCAGAACATCACGCAGGAGCAATTCATACAGCCATTGCCGGTCATGTCAGATTCAACTATAGGCAAGCATGTGCGCCATGTGGTTGAGTTCTATCAATGCTTGATAGCCGGATTCGAAACCGGGGTAGTGAACTACGATGCCCGGCCAAGAAATTCGGATCTGGAAGAAATAAAATCGGAAGCGGAAAAGATATTAGCCTTGCTACAAATGGCTGTTTCTGCTTTGCAAGACAAAACAGTGAATCTACTGGTTTCTGACGGTGCAGTTTCATTACAGACCACCATTGGGCGAGAATTGGCATACAATACCGAACATTGCATACACCACCTGGCAATTATAAAAATGGGCGTGAAATTGCATTTTTCGAATATCAACATGGCAACAGAGGTTGGTTTGGCCTATGCAACATTGGCATTTCAGCACCAATTGCCCCAAGCCTGAAGAGCATGTGCACCGTTACCTACATCCCAACAGAATCAGGATTTTTGCTTACCTCCAATCGTGACGAACAGGTAACGAGACCAGCTTTGCCACCCATGAAATATCAGGTGCATGGCCAAACGGTTTTTTTTCCGAAAGAGAAAACAGCGCAGGGAACCTGGATATCTACATCTGAAAGTCTTTTTACGCTGTGTTTGTTGAACGGAGGTTTTGAAAGACATGTTCGCCAACCTCCTTATCGAAAAAGCAGAGGCTTGGTTTTGCTCGATTTTTTTGAATACAACGATGTGGAAGCGTTTGCTGAAGATTATGATTTTGAGGGAATTGAACCCTTTACGCTTATTATCGTTCTGTGTAAAAACGCTCGAACTGTGCATCAATTGACCTGGGATGGCAATCAGATTTATTTGGAAGAAAAAAGTTCAACCAAACCGCACATTTGGTCCTCAAGCACTTTGTATGATGAAGATACGAGGTTGCAAAGAGAAGACTGGTTTTTTCAGTTTATGTATAACTACCCGGATGCTACACTCGACGATGCCTTGTTTTTTCATCATTTCGGTGGCAGCGGCGACCAGCAAAACAGCATAGTCATGCAAAGAGAAGCGGTGCAGACCATCAGCATTACTGCGATAGAAGCCGATGCCGCCAGCAAGCGCATTGTGCATGAAGATTTGATAGATAAAAAACTATTTCGCTGCCGTGTTTATTAATCGACTGAAAGAAAAAATTCATCACGAATATTGGCCTTGGTGGTTGTTTTACCTGCCCATGGTGCCGGTTTGGTTGTTTTGGGCCATTCGAAATCGTTCGTTCACCTGGTTCACTGCCACCAATACCAATATGCCAGCCGGGGGTTTTTTTGGTGAAAGCAAACACGATATTTTGCTCCAAATTCCTGAAAAATACCGCCCAAAGCATGTGTTAGTTCAACCTGGCGAAACCTTGTTTTCGGTGCTTCAACAACTTGAAAACCAAGGAATCGGCTTTCCGGTGGTGGCAAAACCCAATGTGGGCGAAAGGGGAAATGGAGTTGCAAAAATTGATAGCAAGGAAGGTCTGGCTCTCTATTTCCATAAAACCGTAGGACCCTTTATCGTTCAGCAATGCATTGATTTTCCGGTGGAGCTAGGTGTTTTTTTTGTTAAAATGCCTTTTGAGCCATTCGGGCGTGTCACTTCTATCACCATGAAGGAATTTTTGCAGGTTTGTGGAGATGGTGAAAGCAGTATAAGCGAATTGCTGGAAGCAGATATCAGAGGCAGCAGGCAACTGGAAACGATAGCAGAAAGAACAGCCGTTCCGCTTGGCACTATTCCCTCTTTGGGTGAAAAAGTGCTGCTGGAACCTATTGGCAACCATTGTCGGGGTACCAAGTTTTTGGATACCAATTACCTGATAAACAACCATGTTCATCTGGTTTTTAATGAAATTGTTGCCTCAATGCCCGGCTTTTTTTTTGGACGCTTCGACCTGAAAGTGAATTCCATTGAAGATCTAAATCAGGACAAAAATATAGCCATCATGGAGTTGAATGGTGCCAGTTCAGAACCCGGGCACGTGTATGATCCTCAAATCAGTTTGTTTCAAGCCTACCGGGATTTGCTGTGGCACTGGAATCAGTTGGGAAAAATTGCTTCGCAAAATAGAAAACGAGGTGTGAAGCCAACGCCACTGGTAGAAGTTATAAAAATGGTGTGGGAGCATTTTTTTGGCCAGCCTGAAATGCAAACCAACCAAGAGATGCGATCGCAATCGTCGGAACTTTCTTTAGAAATGAAGATCTAGTCCTCTATTTTTCAGGATTAATATCTTGTTTTTTCCAGCGAACTGTAAACAGAATGGTTACCAAAGGCAAATTGCCAATGCGATTGAGTAACCACCTGAAAACTCTGAAATACAATGCCCAATACAGCAAAAAAGTCATGATCCAAACCACAATCAGGTTGAACCAAAATGTTGGTGTGTAATAGCCGGCAAAATGTTTGGTAGGAAAATAGAGCTGTGTGCGATAATCCAGTTGTGATTTTGGCTTAGGCGTTTGGAAAATAGGATCGGATAGTTGAACAATATTGCCCTTGGCCAAAACCATGGCTCCTTCATTGGAATTGACATTTTTTACCAATTTCGAAAGTCTTAAATTGGTGTAGGTTTCTTTGGCCTGGCTAACGGACATGGCATTGGGCATGCATGTTAATGCAGCCTGATTCAATGAATCGCTTTTCTTGTTCAGCTGTTGAAGTTTAACGGTGTAATGGTTGTAAATGGTGCTTAGCATGGCATTCAAATCCTTGCGATCAGCTGCCGACGCTTGCAAATTCTGAACCTTTGGTTTCCATTGTTCGTCGTTGAAAAAGCGGGAGAATAATATTTTTAGTTCATGGTTTAGCAAAGCCTCATCATCTGAAGAAAGGGGAGTTTTAGCTGCTTCATGCAACTTATCTTGAAGCAATGGAATGCGATAAACAATCTGAAAATCTGCTTCAGAGCGCTGTTTTTCAAGGCTATAAAAATGCTTTTGATACAGGTTTGATTTGAATTGCTCAACGGCTATCGATTCAAACGCCCAACGGGAAACCATCAAATCGCTGAGAATTGGGGTTTTAAATTCTCTGTTTCCAATAGCAGGATTTATTTCGTCGAATTTCACCACAAGCCCACCCAAAATCAGTTGAGGAATGAGTAAAATAGGAATGAGAATGTAAATGGTGATGATGCTTTTGAAGGAAGCAGAAATGTTGAGACCGAGTAAATTGGCCGATGCTGAGGCTGAAAAAAGTACAATGAAATACAGCCAGTTCATGTCTTTAATGCCTATAATCCAATTGCCTATGCTGACATACTGCACAGTTTGAATGGCCGAAATCACAAAAAGCACAGAAATCTTCGCAAGTAGGTAGCTGTGCTCGTTCAGATGCAGAAACTTTTCCCGTTTCTTGATTTTTTCGTCTTTGTAAATTTGCTCTGCACTGATAATGAGGCCAGTAAACAACGCTACAATCACACTCATGTATTGGTAAACCGGCACATTTGGGTTTTCCATAAACAAGTAATGGTTGTGGTTGCCGGGTGTGCTGAATTGGTTATACCGATTCACCACTGCCAGCAATAATGCCAATGCCGGACTTTGCACCAATGTAATGGTAAGAAACTGGCTGTTTCTCAGTTTGTTAAGTGCATCTCGGGTCAGAAAAATCAAAAATTGTCGCCAAGCCGATGCATTTCCACTCCAGGGTTTTATTAAATCACGTTGTTGGTTGTAGACGGCAGGCTTGTATGATGTTTTGAACCAATCGTACCATTTTTTAGGGCTAATCCTTCTTTTACTGGTTGGCTTACCAAATTCATCTAAAATTCGGGTTTCAACTATGTCGAATATCTGCTCAGGATTCACATTGCCGCAGGTGTTGCACTCACCGGCATTTTTAACCGGATAACCCGCTTTTTCTTCGAAATAACTCACCGCTTCAAGCGGGTTGCCGTAATAAATCAGGTGCCCGTTTTTGTCGAGCAATATCAATTTGTCGAACTGCTTGAACACTTCTGACGAAGGCTGGTGAATCACCACAAACACAAGTCTGCCATCGTAGGTTTGTTCCCGCAGCAAGTCCATCACATTTTCGGAGTCTTTCGACGAAAGCCCTGAAGTAGGTTCATCGGCAAACAAAATTTCGGGTTGCCTGATAAGCTCCAAAGCAATATTGAGGCGTTTTCGTTGCCCGCCACTTATTACTTTATCGAGCACACTGCCCACTTTTTTATCCTTAATTTCGGCAATGTCCAGGTTTTGCAAGGTTTCGAGCACCATGGTTTCAAGCTCTTCTTTCGACTTACCTTTCAGGCAAAGTGAAGCGGAGTAGAACAAGTTTTCGAAAACAGTGAGGTCTTCCAAGAGCAAATCGTCCTGGGGCACATAGCCAATTAACCCCCTTGTTGATTTATGACCCGCATGCAGGTCCGAACCATTGATTTTAACAATGCCCTTGTAAGGTTTGTATGTGCCATTGAGCACATTGAGTAAAGTGCTTTTCCCGCCACCACTGGCACCCATAATGGCCACCAGCCTACCACCTTCTTCTTGAATACTGAGCTCATGAAGGGCTATTTTGTTGCCTTTGAACCTATGTTCAATGTTATTGGCTTCAAAAATGAGTGGATTTTCGTTTTTGGCGTTCAGTAAGCGCTGTTTAAGTTCGCTGTAGTACACATTTCTGATGCGCTCACCTTTAATGACCGAGCCCCTGGTGAAGGGAAAAAGTTTGCCGGTTTTTATGGGTTGCCCATTCAAGCTCATGGGTTGCCTGCCGCCAAATTTTCTCATGATAAAAAATCCAACCCTGGGCATATACATGCAGGCTAAAACGCCTTCCATGTTTTCTCGAAACAGCTGATTGGGTTCGGTTTGCGCTTCGGTCGATGAAATATAGTAGGTGTCGGGGTCGCTGATGGCTGAATAGGCTTTGACCGAGATTAAGTGTTTCAACCTATCATATACATCTTCTTCAAGCCTGATTTTTTCACAAACCAAGCGCAATGCCGTGTCCTCTTGTTCCGAAATATTGAAATCATCGTTCACCAGTTCGACCAAGTGAGAAATGGTGAGGTATTTTTGGCGCAAATCGAGCCCTGCGTTGATGCTTTCGCAAACGCTGATGATGATGTCGGGAATGGGGGCTGTATCGTGGCTGTATTTGTCAAACAGTTTCATGTACTGCGCCAAAATGCCTTCTCCAACATAGAGGCGCAGAAAATCCTGCACCAGCACCCTGTCTTTTTCAGATGTGCCATCTATGCGGGCTACTACAGCGTAGAGCCGAAGCAAAAGCGTAATAATCAGCTCATTCATTTGCAAAAAAAAGACCGGATTTACCGGTCCTTTGGAAATTCAATTTTAAAGTTAATTCACAATGTTAGCCCTGATCACTTCCACCGATTGGGAAATGCCCTTTAACGAGGAGCTTTCAATCACAAATTTTCCATCATTTTTTCTAATTTCTTCCTCCACGTCAAATTTATCGAATTCGGTTTTAAGTGGGGTGAGGTTGTTAAGCAAAGTACTGGCTGAAGATTCTTTGGGCTCAATGGCATTCAGAAATTTGATGATTTGATTCAAGGTGGTTTTTTGGTCGAAAATGGTGCGCATCAGATCAACCATCAACAAATTTCGGTCTGCTGGAGAAAGGCCTTTTCCGGTGGTTTCTACCAATTTGGTTGAAACATACAATGCCTCAACAAATGAACCAACCATAATTTGAGCCTGCAACGCATTTTTTTGGGTTTTCAGCAACATGGTTCTGATGGATTCTGTGCTTTTGTCTACCATGGCGATGAGGGCTTCTTTGTCCTTTTGCTTTTCCTCAAAATCTGTTAGCAGTTTGTTGGTATTTTCATCAACTACCTCAATGTGTTCGGCCAGATTTTTAATGGCTTTAATGTATTCCTGAGCTGGCAGAGCCTTGTCATAGGTCAGCATGTACGATACATCGGTGAGGTAAACGCCCAGATTAACAGCAGCTTTGGCATTATCGCTGAAATAGCTGTTCACTTTCGAAGCGGGGTTAATCAAAGCAGCATCATATTCAGCCCCTGAACGTTCGAGCAAAAGAGGCACATTGCTAGGTCTGGGAAGTACTTGAAGCAAGGTGTCTAAAGCAGCGGCCTGCTCGTCGGACTCTATGTTGAGCACTTCCGTTTTAGTTTCAGTTTGCTCTGCTTTCTTTTCGCAGCTCGACAGACTTATAGCCATGCAAGCAGATAGTGCAACAGTCAGTATTTGAAATTTAGTATTCATTTGTTGTTGGTAGCAATTTATGGGTTTCAACCATTGAGCGGCTAATATAGAAGTTCAATCCCAAACCGAAACAAATTAGGGTAAAATACCAGTTGAATGCCATGCATAATTGAGGGAAAATCTACAACAGCCTTAGCCTTTGGGTTTGTTTATTCACGCATATATTCACTATTCCAGGCGTGGTCGTTGAGCTGTGGTGTTTCTTTTTTGTCGTTTTGAAGCAATTGTTCCTGTAGCGCAATTTGAGTTCTCACACTTTGAATGTATTCCTTTCTGTTATGCTGTTGCTCCATCAATTTTCCCATAGCTTCCGGTCATATTTTAGAAAATTTTGCCCAGCCCGGTACGCAGCGTAATGCCTCATTCCGAGTTTGCTTAGCACATCTACACCCATTTTTACCGAGGTGTCCAGTGTTTCTCCAAACACATTTTTTATTCCCAAAGCCATCAAATCATAAGCCGTAAATCGGTTTTGGGTGCGAATCATCAACGCTACATGAGGATAATGTTTTTTCAAGGTGTGAACCAGCTCTTCATTCACTTCCGGAGAGGCAATGGCCGAAATGAAAAGCCTTGCTTTTTCTATTCCCGCAGATTCGAGCAAATCGAGTCGGGTGGCGTCGCCATAATAAACCTTAAAGCCCATTTTTCGGAGTAAATCTACCAAGTCGGGGTCGTTGTCGAGGATGGTGGCTTCCATACCGTTTGCCCGTAAAAACCGGCCCATGGTGCTGCCTAAATGAGAAAAAGCAGCAATGATAATTAGGTTCTTTTCATCAATTACGTCATGCGGACGTTGGTCTTTTTGTGGTTTTCGAATGTTGGGTTGAATCAGTTTTTCGTTCAGCAAAAGCAGCAAAGGTTTCATGGTTAAACTTACAGCTACCACCGCCATCATCAGGTCTATTTCACCCTTGTCCATGATTTCCAACTGCCCCATGAACGAATACAACACAAATGCAAATTACCCAACCTGGCTCATGATGAGGGCAAAGAGAACATTGTCGCTTAAATTCAACTTGCAGAACCTGCCCAACACAGCCAGCACCAGAGTTTTAACCGCCATAATGGCTTTGTTCCAGGGAAAACCAATGGCCATGCCAGCCAGCAAATAGCCAGGCACGGAGCCTAACCGAGTTTTTTTTGCGATGGGCACACAGATAACGGCTTCCCCCAAATACACAACTGCTAAAACCCCAAATCCTCCGCTCATGGGTTCAAGGTATTTTGGGGTGAAACAAATTGGTTCAGAAATACAAGATTTTGCCTCCGCTCCACATCGAGATGACTTTCTAGCAACAACTGGATGAGCTTTGAAAATTCACTCGTTTTATTTTGGAGTCCTTCGTGGCTCGGCTTGTGTGTGCCTGGAATCCTGCTCATAAAAGGAGGTAAATAATGTATTTTACATAATCTTGCGGTTTGGTTGAAGGGCGTCAGGAATGTTACAATGCTGAACCTGTTGCTTCCTGTTGACTGACATGCTTCTGGACTTCCGCCTGTGGAAATGGCGTTGAAAATTACTTTCCCCGATAAAGCTGTTCCTCCTGAGTCATAAGCCCAGCCAAATTCCAACACCATGTCTATCCACTGCTTGAGTAGTGGCGGCGAGCTGTACCATTAAAATGGATTCATCCAAACAATAAGATCATGGGCCAGTAATAATTCTTTCTCATGCGCTATATCGATGTTTAAATCGGAATATTTATCGTATAAATCATTGAAAGTAAGATCGATATGTTGAGGCAATACCCGTATCAATTCAGCATTAACCTTTGAATTTTAAAGCCCAGGGTGGGCAAACAGAATGAGTGTTCTAGCCATGTAAAATCGTTTATACAGCTTCCTCTACAAGCAATTGTTTATCATAAATTTCACGGTAAGCTCCATTCAACTTCATCAGTTCTTCGTGGGTGCCTTGTTCAATGATTTCACCTTGATCGAGCACCAGAATCCTGTCTGCCAGCTTTACAGAAGAAATCCTGTGCGAAATGATGAGGGTGGACCGGTTTGCCATCAACGTTTTCAAATGGTTCAAAATTTCGTTTTCGGTATGGGTGTCTACTGCTGACAAGCAATCGTCGAGAATCAAAATTTTGGGTTGCCTGATTAATGCCCTGGCAATGGCTACACGCTGTTTCTGCCCGCCAGACAGCGTAATTCCTCGCTCGCCAATGATGGTCTCAAAACCTTTGGGAAAAGCCATGATGTTGTCGTAAACCCCCGCCCAGGTAGCAGCCTGCGCTATTTCTTCCTGGGTTGCATCGTCTTTGCCAAATGCGATGTTTTTAATGATGGTGTCGCTGAATAAAAAAACATCCTGAGGCACATAAGCTACATTTTCTCTTAATGTATGCAGGTTGACCTGTTGCATATTTTCCCCATCGAGAATCACCTCGCCAGTCGTTGGATCGTAGAGCCTGCAAATCATATTTGCAATAGTGGATTTGCCGCTGCCCAGTCCGCCTACAATGGCTAAACTCTGACCTGACTTGAGCTCGAAATCAATGTTTTTTAATGCTTTGATGCCAGATTCTGGATAAGTAAGGCTCACATCTCGAAATTGCAGGTTGCCTGTAATATCCCGGACTGGGGTTGCTGGGGGCAGAATTTCAGGTGTTTCGAACAAGAAGGCATTGATCCTTTCTTGAGAAGCTGCTGCCCGTTGAATGATGCTGGTGACCCAACCCAAAGACGTAACAGGCCAGGTAAGCATGTTGATGTAAATTACAAACTCGGCAATGTTGCCTGTGGTAATTTCACCTCGGTTTACCAAAATGCCGCCCACGTACACGGTGAGTATGGTGCTGAGTCCGATGAGGCCTGTTACCAATGGGAAAAACAGTGCGTTAACATTGGTCAGCTTCAGACTTTTGTTCAAATATTCGTTGCTTTCTGCTTCAAATGTATGCCCCGAATCAGCCTCCCGGCGGTAAGCCTTCAATACCCTGATGCCTGAAAAAGCTTCCTGTACAAAAGTGGAAAGGTTCGATAAACTCCTTTGAATTTCTTCAGAGCGTCGATTGATGATGTTGTTTACAAAATAAATGCTGATGGAGAGCAAGGGTAATGGCAAAAGTGCATAAAGTGTCAAAGTTGTGTTCACCGAAATCATGTAGGCTATCACCAAAACGAACAACACAATCAGATTGATGGCGTACATAATGGCCGGGCCTGTGTACATGCGCACCTTGCTCACATCCTCAGAAATGCGGGCCATCAAATCGCCTGTGTTGTTTCGTCTGTAAAAGCTGAGCGATAGTGCTTGGTAGTGGTTGTAAATTTCGTTTTTCTGGTCAAACTCAATGTGCCGGCTCATCACGATTAAGGTTTGGCGCATGAGAAACAAAAACACACCTCGCAGCAAAGCCATCACCAAAATGAGTCCGCCGTAAATAAAAATCCCTCTTGCAAATTGATCACTCAAAGCTTCCAGCGATTTTGTGCCTTTGAAAAGGGTATGAATTTCCAGGGTGTTTTTTACGAGATCGAAGCTGTGCCTAACGATTTGAGCTGGAATGATGGCAAAAATGTTGGACAAAGTAACGAATACCGTTCCCCAAAAAAGGTGGTATTTGTATTTGAAAAAGTACTTGTTTAGTTGTGCTAAGTGCTTCAAAATCAGTTTATAGTTTGTTATTGGTAACTTTGATTACAAAGTGCGGTCAAAGTTTTCAATAGCTTTGCAAAGTAAATCATTAATCATGTCCCCGTCCATATTGTTTCATGCCCAACCAAGGTCTTAAGAAAATAAGTTTTGCCGCTGCTCTTTTTAATGTGCGTTGTCCTCATTGCCGTGAAGGAGCCATATTCAGCAGTCCGCCCTACAATTTGTCCCATTTCAGAGACCGCCATAAAAACTGCCAGGCTTGCGGCGTACAGTTCGAAAAGGAGCCTGAATTCTTTTTGGGTGCAGCTTATTTTTTGTATGCACTCCATGTAGCCATTTTGTTCATTTTTGGTATTCTTACGCTGGTTTTTCTGGATAATCCTGAAGCATGGGTGTATGTGGCTGTCACCATCTCCGTTGTGTTGATTCTTTTTCCCATGAACTATAGATTTGCACATTCATGCATGATCCACTTGTTTGGAGATTTTGATTACCAGCCCGATCCTGCCCTGCGTAACAGCCGAGGTCTGAAAAGATAAATCAGCTAAATCCTCCTAAAATTTCAAAAATTAGGAGGTTTTTAGTGTTAGCGTTTTTGAGGGTTTTTGCGCAACTCAGACATTGTTGCCTACTTTGAGCCCATGCAGAAAAACAACCCCAAAACCCTCCGGGCCTGGAGCATGTACGACTGGGCGAATTCTGTGTACAGCCTAGTGATCACTTCCACCATTTTTCCTGTTTATTTTAGCAAAACCGCCCGCTTAAGTGCTGATTCAGATCAGGTTCGCTTGCTTGGTTTTACGCTATCTAATTCCGTAGTTTTTTCATATACATTAACTGCCGCTTTTCTCATCACTGGTTTGCTTAGCCCTTTGCTCACATCTCTGGCCGACTACGGTGGAAACAAGAAACGCTACCTCCAGTTTTTTTGCTACCTCGGTGGGCTGTCATGTGCTTCCTTGTTCTTTTTCACTTCCGACACCATAGGCTTGTCTCTATTATTGTTTTTGCTGGCCACCATTGGTTTTGCCGGAAGTTTGGTGTTTTACAATTCCTATTTACCCGATATTGCCACCGAAGATCGCTACGATGAAGTGAGTGCCCAAGGCTTTGCTTATGGTTATGCAGGAAGTGTTTTGTTGCTTATTATCAACCTGTTGCCCATTTTAAAACCTGAATGGTTTGGCAACATCTCCGCAAGTCTTTCTTCCCGCATTTCATTTCTCTGTACCGGAATCTGGTGGATTGGTTTTGCACAAATCACCTTCAGGCAATTGCCCAATCCAAAGCCCAAATCAGACGAAACGGTGGGCAATTTTTTCAAACATGGCTGGGGCAAATTGAAACAAACTGCGCTACAAGTGGGTGAAATCAGGTACTTACAGCGATTTTTAATTGCTTTTTTTCTCTTCAGTACCGGGGTGCAAACGGTGATGTATCTGGCCACTTTGTTTGGCGAAAAGGAATTGCACATGGAATCTGGGAAGCTCATCGCTACCATTTTGATTCTGCAAATCGTAGCCATTGCAGGGGCAAAAGGCTTTTCCTGGTTGTCGAACAGATTGGGTAATACACACACCCTGGCTGTTGCAGTGGTGATTTGGGCAGGAGTTTGCTTGTGGGCTTATTTTGTAAATACCGAAAATGGCTTTTTCGCCATGGCCGGTGTGGTGGGATTGATCATGGGTGGCACCCAGTCGCTTTCAAGGTCAACTTACAGCAAACTTATACCCGACAACACAGCTGATTCGGCTTCGTTTTTCAGCTTTTATGATTTGGTCGAAAAAGCGGCGATTGTGTTGGGCACTTTTGTGTATGGACTCATAGAATTGATAACAGGCAGCATGCGGTTGAGCTCACTCACCCTGATGGTGTTTTTTGTGGCAGGCTTGTTGGTGTTGCTCCGAATTCCATCCAGAAAAATCTATATTTCGGAACCGAATGTGGAAAAGCCATGAGCAAAAACCCATCTGAGAGCTGCAAAAAGAAGAACATCACTTTCTATAACCATCCCGATGATCCGAGGAAAGATCAGATACTCATTGCAAAAGATTGGACCGCCAAAGAAATTCTGGAATGGCATTTGGAATCTCAAGCCAATCATCGGAAAATGTTCGGGGAATCGGAAAAAGACAAATTGACCAAGGGTAAAAAAATCATGTTTTGGACAAATCAGCCATAAGTTCTACCGCAAAAAGCCGGCCATGTTTCCATCCTCTGTATTCGTGCTTGAATTCTCTGTATTACTCCAATCCTGAGGCATTCATCACTTATCACTCAATAAAGATGGAAACACCAAGTTTTAAAGAAGGCCATATCAGCCAGATTCCTGCATTGCAAATGTTGGTGAATTTGAGTTCTGTGCATATAATCAATCAATCTCTGCTTAATAAACTTAACGACTTTATTGAGCAAAAACGACTTTATAAAAGTGGCATATAGAATACCACAACTCCCTTTGGATTTCGATTTAGAAACCAAAGTCATTTTGAAAAAAATAGCTGCTGCCCGAAGTGCACTGGCAGAGATGAAAGGTGCTGCTTTGAGCATTCCAAATGAGAGTATTTTAAGCAGTACCCTTTCTTTGCAGGAAGCCAAAGACAGCTCGGCCATAGAGAACATCATCACTACACATGATGAATTGTATCAAGCCGATTACCTGAAAAAGCAATTCAAATCCATTGCCTCAAAAGAAGTTCATAACTATGCCGAAGCATTGCGCTGGGGTTTTGAAACTGTAAGGCAGAAAGGATTCTTATCGAATAATCACATTATTGAAATGCAGGCAACACTGGAAGAAAATGATGCGGGTTTTAGAAAAGTGCCAGGCACAGAACTCAAAAATGAGCAAACAGGTGAAATAGTGTATACCCCACCGCAAACTCATGACGAAGTGGTGGCTTTCATGAACAATCTGGAGCTGTTTATAAATGATTCTGAAATCAGTGATTGGGACCCGCTGGTCAAAATGGCAATCATCCACCACCAGTTTGAAAGCATTCACCCTTTTTATGATGGTAACGGCAGAATTATCAATATCCTTTATCTGGTAAAAGAAGGCCTATTAAATTTGCCTATACTTTATTTAAGTCGCTACATCAATCAAAACAAAGCAGATTATTACCGTCTTCTCCAAAAAGTGCGTACCGAAAATTCCTGGGAAGAATGGGTGCTGTATATCCTTGAAGGTGTGGAACAGACTTCTTTGCAAACCATCAAAATCATTGAAGGCATCAAGAAACTGATGAAAAGTCACAAGGAAAGAATCCGAACAGAACTGCCTAAAATATATAGTCAAGACTTGCTGAATAATCTTTTCCGCCATCCCTACACGAAAATAGACTTTGTGATGGAGGAAACGGCAGTGAGTAGAAAAACAGCCGCCAAGTACTTGGATGAACTTGACAAACTTGGCATCGTGGTTAAGCAAAAAATTTGGAAAGACAACTATTACATCAATACCGATTTATTCAACCTTTTGCAGAATGTCAGCAAACTATAGTAAAGGTCAAAAGAAGGACGAATTTACCCATGACAACCCTGTCATGGGTAAAATATCTTATTTTCTACCCATGAAAATCGAATCATGTGTAGTAAATGCCCAAAAACTATTTATAAGGAAACCAACTTCTACAGAAAACGCCATTATTCTATGGACTTCATTTTCCACAAACCAACAAAATTTCAGGGTTGCGCCTCAAAACTCATAGTTTAGTAAAATAGAACACCAAGTTTTAAAGAAGACCTTATCAGCCAAAATCCTCCGATGCAAATGCTGGTGAAATTGAGCTAAACCTACAGGCAAAGCAGAACAATTGATTTTTATTTAAGTATTCCGACAGAAAATTATTTGGAATAAAGATACGCCTGAAATGGAGGTTTTGATATTCAAAACAGTGCTTCAATACTCCTCATTTGGTGAAGTGATTACAGCATGGTTAATTTCCACTGTCTAAACCTGTAAATCAATATGCGTACCTTGAGATTTTCATATTTTCCATTCTTTTTCCTTGCCCTTTTTTTACACAGTTGCAGCTGGCAGTATGTCCGCTTTGAAGCCAAATTCCCAACCGAAATCAGCCAGAAGCAAAACCTGGTCTTTCGGTTTTCAGAAAAAGTAGCTTCCCTGCGTGATATCGGCAAGTGGGATACCACAAAATACATCCAAATCTTCCCGGCTGTGCGTGGGCAATTCAAGTGGACAGCGCCCGACGAAGTGGTTTTTTCCCCTGAAGAACCCTTTGAATTCGGCACAGAATTTACAGCTTCACCATCGCCGGTTTTAGAGAAAATCATTGGAAAACCTTTCGATCCGGCTGCCGCTGTCAGGTTTCATACACCCTATTTGGAGGTAAAAAAAGTAAGGCACTACTGGCAAATGAAAGATGCCAAACCCAAACTGGTTATTACCTTGGTTTTCAACGACAAAGTGGTACCAGAAGCGATATTAAGCAAATTAAAAGTTGAGCAAAACGGAAGGAAAATTTCATTTACCCAAGCTGAAAGAGAAAAAATTGAAGAATTGACTTTAAGGCTAAATGAAACACCAAACCTTGACAAACCGCTGTCTATTTTGACTCCCATAGAGTCGGACAAATCCAAAGAACGACGAACTGAAATAACCCTCACCGCTCCCGACAAATTGGAAGTGGTGGACATTGCCACAGAAGGAAATAATTACAATGCGGATGTAGTGAGAGTGTATTTCAACCAGGAACTGGCAGAAGAAACCGCAACCACCTACATAGACATTCCAGGTGAAAAAGATATAACCATGTCTGCGCAGAAAAATGTGGCGGAATTTGCTGGGTATTTTTCCAGATCCAAGCTCTACACCGTGCAGGTTAAACCCGGATTAACAGGCCTTGCCGGAGGAATGGTGAGCAAACCAACAGCTTATGAATTCACATTTCAAACAGAAAACGGCACAATCAGATTTGCGGAAACGGAGTCCAATATTGTAACCAAGGGCGGGCACAAAAATATTGGCCTGAATATTAGAGGCATAGAGGAAATTGAAGTTTCTGTTTATAAAATTTATGACAACAACATCAACCGATTCGACGGTGAGTATGGGTATTCGGAGTATGGTGATTACCAGGAACATGGCACTAAAATTTACAGTTCAACCTACAGGGTTGCCTCCCTTCCCATGAAAGGGAAACAACGCTTGCTCAACCTCGATTTCATCAACGAAAAAACGTATGGACAAGGGGCTTACCTGCTCAAAGTAAACTCGGTAGATGAGCGATACACGGGCGCATCACGCCTCATCACCATCAGTAATATTGGTTTGGTGGCCCGAAAATCTAAAAATGCCATCTGGGTTTGGGCACGCTCGCTCGAAACAGGCGAACCTCTGTCGGGCGTGAAAGCAAAACTCATTGCACGAAACAACCAAACCATTGCAGAAGGCACTACCAGCAACGATGGCCACCTGCTGTTGAACAACACTGACTGGTATTCCGACGATTTCAGACCCATGTTGCTGCTGGCATCAACCGCGAGCGATTTCAATTTCATCAAAGTAGATTATGAATACCTGTCCGGCAAACGCATGGAAACTGCAGGTGGATGGAGTGGAAACGAGGCAAAGTTCATGGCATTTATTTACGGGGACCGAAACCTCTACCGACCGGGCGAAACACTTCATTTTCAAATAGTTTTGCGTGATCAAAACAAGTGGCAAAGCCCCGGAAAAATGCCATTGATTGTTACACTCAGCGATGCCGAAGGCAAAGAAGTGAATCGATCTAAACTGATGTCCAACGAAGAAGGCACGGCATCATTCGACTACGCAGTTCCCGCCAATGCAAATACCGGAATCTATACTTTGTCTGTGCTCAGTGGCACCGAAGTTTTTTTGGAATCTAAAAGGGTGACGGTGGAAGAATTTCAGCCTGAAAAACTGATAGTGCAGGTTTCGCTGAAGGAAAAACAAGTGAAACCTGGCGAGGATGTGCATGTATCAGGAAAAGTGAAAACTTATTTTGGCGCTGTTTTGGCAGATAAAGAGCTTCAGGGATATGTTACTTTCAGTCGTGATGTCGACGTGTCTTCTCAGAATCTGAATGCTGACCCTCGCTATCCTTTTGAGTTTTACATGTATCCTGATGAGGAAGATTTTGGGTTTGAAGTAAAGCTGAAAACCCTGTCCGACGGCAGTTTCAATGAAGCCATTCGGATACCAGCAGATTTGGTTTGGAAAGGCAGATTCAACGCCAATTTACAGGTAACTGCATTCGACGAAAGCCAAAGGCCTGTAACTCGTTCCGTGAATTTTACTGTTAATACACAACCGTATTTGCTGGGCATCAGGGCCAAAGAAACTGGCGTTTCAAAAGACCAACCTTTCTATTTTGAACTGGCCGCATTGGATGAAAAAAACCAGCCCACCAAAGCCACAGCTTATGTTAAAGTGTATAGGCAAGAATGGATAAATAGTTACGAGAGAAATACGGAAGGCAATGAATATGAGCGTATTGTGTCAAAGCAAAAATTGACACTTGTAAACAAAGCCAAGGTGGAATTTAATGGGCAAAAGGTGTTTACAGTGTATCCGAAACAAGCTGGCTCGCATGTGGTATGGGTATATGCCAGCGAAAAGTCGACACATTACATCCAGCAGAATTTTTATGTAAACAACTATGAAGTGGCAGGAAGTTGGGAGGCAGATAAAGCAGCCGGAATCAAGCTCGAATTGGATAAACCGAGCTACAACCCTGGCGACCAGGCCGAGCTTACATTGAAAACGCCTTTCGATGGTGAAGTGCTGCTGACCTGGGAAAACGACAAGGTGAGCGAACACCGATTTGTGACCGCAAAAAACAGAATGGTGACTCTTGACTTTCAGGTAAAAAACCATTGGCTTCCCAATGTGTACATCAATGCCGTGTTGTTTAGAAAATACGCCCGAGCCAGCGATGGCGCCCCACTTACCGTTGGCCATGGATTGGCAAATTTGAAGGTAAATCCAGTGAATCATGCCTTGGATCTCACGTTGCAGGCATCTGAAAAATTGAATACAGCGCAACAGATTAAGGTGAAAGTGAAAACAAGGCCGAATGCCATGGTAACCTTGGCAGCAGTGGATGAAGCGGTATTGAAAATGGGCAATTTTGGAACGCCGAACCCGTTGGGCTATTTTTTCCAAAAGCGGGCTTTAGGCGTAGAGTCTTTCGATGTGTTCAGCCGCATTTTTTCAGAAATTCAATTACCTGGCTATGGTGTGGCCGGTGGTGGAGAAGCAGGAGCCATGATGGCTTCGTTGGCAAAAGAGGAAGACATGGTGGGTCGGCAAAATCCATTAGCAGATAAATTGGCACCTGTTTATGCGCATTGGAGCGGTTCTTTGCAGGCTTCCAAGCAAGGCGAAATTGAATTTACATTTCCGGCCACTGGTTTCAATGGCCGGGTTCGGGTAATGGCAGTTGGTTTTCAAGGCAACAAATTTGGTTCTGCTGAAAGTATGGTGATGACTGTAGATCCTGTCGTGGTGAGTTTGGGTTTGCCACCGTTTTTAGCCCCAGGCGACCAGTTAAGTTGCCCGCTTACCATTTTCAACACAGAAAAAGAAGCTGTCGATGTTTCGCTGATGTTCAAAACAGTGAATCGGTTAAAAGTGAACGACCAAGGAAACATCACGGTGAAAATTCAACCTAAATCTGAGTACCAAACCACGCTTACCATCACTGCAGACGATGCGCTGGGCGATGCAGCTATTCAGTTTGACCTTAAAGCAGGAAATTTCTCAGGTTCGCCCAAAGCCAAAAGCTTCATTCGGCCAGCCGTTTCCTTGTATAAAGCAGCCAGTTCGGGTAGTTTAGACCAGGGTCAGCGCAAAGATCTCAACTTCAATTATCCATTCATGGCCGGAACCGATACCCGGTATGTGTTGGTGAGCAAATTGCCAACTGGTCGTTTGGCCAATGCTTACAGTTTGTTGAACGACATGGATTATGGCTGTTTGGAACAAACGATTTCCATGGCTTTCCCGCTTTTGTATGCTGAAAATCTCACACAGTTGATGCCTAAAAAAGAAGGCATAAGTCCGCAAACGCCGCAGGCATCGGCAAAACTCAGAATTCAGGAAGCCATCAAGAAAATTCAGGGCAAACAACTGTACACTGGTTCTTTTTTGGTCTGGCCTTACGCCACAACTACTTACCCTTGGTTGGATGCTTATGCCACACATTTTTTATTCGAAGCTAAAAAAGCGGGTTATGCTGTGAATGCATCAACCATAAATCAAGCTTTGAAAGCCTGCAAAACCTGGTCCAGCGAATTGAATCCTGCCTCACAAATACGAACTGTGAGCGTAGATCCTGGGCTGGAAGTGCTCGAAGACGAAATTGCCCTACCAAAAACTACGCAAACAAGAATTCACAGTTTGGTAGTGCCCACAGCCCGAAGCTATGCCCAATTTGTGCTTGCCTTACATGGACAGGCCAATCTTTCGGCCATGAATGCAGACAAAGCCAGGCTCAATAAATTAAGTCCTGATGGCAAAGCCTTACTATCTGCTGCATTTGCTGTGATGGGCGATCATGCTTCTGCACAAACTGTTCGCAATCACGCAGGCAACTTGTCTGAAAAAGGTAAATGGAGAACAGATGATTTTGGTTCAACGCTGCGAAGTAAAGCTGTTGAGTTGCTGGCGAGGCTGGAAAACAAAACAGAAAACAACCTACTCAATTCGCTGGCCGACAACCTGATGAATGAACTCAATGGCACAAACTGGGCAAATAGTCAGGAGCTAGGTTTTAGCCTACTTGCTTTGGGCAAATGGATGCAAGTGGCTCAAATCGGGCAGGGAAATGCTGAAGTTACATCGGCAGGCAAGTCTATCGGAAAAATCAAAGATGAATTTTTATTGATCAGTAAAAACCTGAAAGACAAAACATTGACCATCAATTCCACCGGAAAAAGCCCTGTTTATTATACCATGTACCAAAGTGGTTTGCCAACCACACCGGTTCAAAAAAATGAGGATAAAGGTTTGGAAGTTCGTAGAACGTACCTCGATAGAAACGGCAAACCTTTGGATATCAACAACCTGAAAGTGAATGACTTGGTGGTGGTGAAGCTGACTTTAAAAACAACGGGTGCACCACTTATCGAAAATGTGCGGGTTACCGACATGTTGCCAGCTTGCGTGGAAGCAGAAAACAAAAATGTAAGTGAAGTGAGTCAATTGCCCTGGGCGATATCGGCTGAGGCAGAGCATTCAGAAACCCGAATTGACAGGGTACAATTGTTTGTTTCAGCCGGGTCAAAACCTAAAGACTTTTATTATTCAGCCAGAATTACCCATGCAGGCCGTTTTCAAGTCGGTCCAGTGGCGGCAGAAGCCTTGTATCAACGCAGCAACTATAGTTTCAATGGTGGTGGCACTTGGGTAGTGAAGGCAAACAGAACTGCTGGGATTTAAAACAATTTGAAAACAGAGACGAGCTTAAATTCATGGCCAACCGTGTCCATTTTGGTGGCCGCCAGAAACGAAGAAGCCAACATCGAAGCTTGTTTGGAAGCATTATTGGCCCAAAATTATCCTTTGGAATTACTTGAAATTTGGGTTGGGAACGACCATTCTGAAGATGCAACGGCCATGATTGTGCATACATTTTCAGACAAATTTCCACATATCTTTTTGCTCAACATTGACCGGGAATTGGGCCTTGCAAAAGGAAAAGCCAATGTATTGGCACATTTGGCAGAACGAGCTTCGGGCCAGGTTTTGCTTATAGCAGATGCAGATGTGAGGCCAAATCCGAATTGGGTTCAAAACATGCTCCAAGGTTTCGATTCTCCAAAAATTGGCTTGGTGAACGGTACAACTTTGCCAGTAACAGGAAATTTATTTCAAATCCTCCAAGCTATGGATTGGCTGTTGGCTCAAGCCATCATTCGGTTTTTGCATCTCTGCGGAATCGATTACACGGCTGTGGGCAACAACATGGCCATTACCAAAGCGGCCTATCAAGCCACCGGAGGCTACGAAAACATTCCATTTTCCATCACAGAAGACCTGGCGTTGTATGAGGCTGCAAAAGCCAAAGGTTTTAAACTGAATCACTTGTATAGCAAAAAGGTTTTGGCCACTACTTTACCCATGAAAACCTGGTCTCAACTTATGCAGCAAAGGGTTCGTTGGATGCATGGTGCCGGAAACCTGCCGCTTTGGCAACAAACACCCTTGTTTTTACAAATGCTTTTTTTGCCGATGTTGGTTTTCATCGCTTTTCAGGGAGGCTTGGGGCTGGGTATTTCTATCCTGGCTGTTCGTTGGGCTTTGTTTTCCCTGGCTTGGGGCATTGTTGGTCAATGGCGTTTTCTTGTCTTTTTGCCCCTGTTCGAGTTGTATGCTTTTGTGCTGTATTGGCACACTGTAGCAGACTTTTACGCCAAAAAACCTGTGGTCTGGAAAGGACGAACATATACTGCCCAATAACTGGATAAGGATGAGAGCAATACTTTTAAATCCATTTCTTTCTTTTGAGCCCGAATTAACAGCACCTGATGAAAAACTATTTTCTTTCGATTTTACTCTTGTTCATTTTTCAAGTTGCTTTTGCCCAAAATCCTGAGCGTTTTTACTTCGATAAACTTGATTTTTCGGGCTTCGACAATGGATGGTCTTACCCCCGCATCAACACCAACTACCGAAACGGTCCGCTTAAACTGAGTGGTGTAATTTATGGCCGTGGTGTTTGTGTACATGCCTACAGCTGGGTTCGTTTGGATTTGAACAAAGGCAGCAAAAGATTTGTGGCCACCGTCGGAATAGACGATACCATGTCAAGACTTGGAGGTAATTCGGTCATTTTTTCGGTGTTGGCTGATGGCAAAGAAGTTGTGAATACCGGAGTGATGAAACCAACCGACCCGGCAAAAAAAATTGATCTTGATGTTTCAGGTGTGAAACTGTTCGAACTCATTGTAGACGGCGTTGGCGGAACCCATCACACACATTTTACCTATGCCGATGCCTATTTTGAAACTATTGGCGACAAACCAAAACCATATTTCAGACCTCGTGAAAAAGAATTCATTTTAACACCTAAACCCGGACCAAAACCAAAAATCAACGGCCCTTCGGTTTACGGCCTGCGTCCTGGTTCGCCTTTGATGTACAAGGTGCCTGCCGCCGGACAAAAACCTATTTCATACTTTGCAAAAAACCTACCTCCCGGACTGCAAATCGATCCGGCTTCGGGCATGATCAGTGGTAGTTTAGCTCAAGAAGGTGACTACAAAATTACTTTGGTGGTCTCAAATTCTTTGGGCTCACATGAAAGAAATTTCACCATCAAATGTGGAAATCTTATTGGCCTTACGCCCGCTTTGGGTTGGAATAGCTGGAACTGCTGGGCTATGGAAGTTGATGCAGAAAAAGTGAAAGCAGCCGCAGATTACATGGTTAGTTCAGGTCTAGCCGATCATGGTTGGAGCTATATCAATATCGACGACGGTTGGCAAGGACCTGTGCGTGATAGTATAACAGGTGAAATTACTGTAGACAAAGCAAAATTCCCAGACATGAAAAAACTGGCTGATTATGTGCATGCAAAAGGGTTAAAGTTTGGCATCTATTCTTCGCCCGGAACCCACACTTGCGGTGGACGATTAGGTAGCCTGCAACACGAAGAAATAGACGCAAAAACCTATGCGAATTGGGGCGTCGACTACCTGAAACACGACTGGTGCAGCTATAGCAGCGTTCACAAAAAAGTAGGACGCTATGAAGCAAAACTACCTTACAAAGTGATGCAGAAAGCGTTGAGAAGTCAAAAACGAGACATCATTTACAGCCTTTGCCAATATGGAATGAAAGACGTGTGGAACTGGGGCCATGAGGTAGATGCCAACAGTTGGAGAACCACTGGCGACATCATCGACACCTGGAGCAGCATGCGGGTCATTGGTTTCGACCAGGAACATTGTGCACCATTTGCCCAACCAGGCCGTTTCAACGATCCTGATATGTTGGTGGTTGGTCAGGTAGGCTGGGGGCCAAACCTGCATCCGACCCGACTCACGCCCAACGAACAATACACACACATCAGCCTTTGGGCTATGCTCACTTCGCCACTTTTGCTGGGTTGTGACTTGTCGAAGCTCGACGATTTTACACTCAACTTGCTCACCAACGACGAAGTGCTAAACATCAATCAGGACGCACTGGCCAAACAAGCCAAAAGAATCAAAGGAGACCACACTTTTCAATTATTTGTGAAGGATCTGGAAGACGGAAGCAAGGCTGTAGGTTTGTTCAACCTGTCTGAAGCGCCCTTGAAATACACCTTCCAAACAGAAGACCTGAAGTTGTTTGGCAACTATTTGTTCAGAGACGTGTGGCGCCAACAAGATTTGGTGAAAAAAGGCAAAAAACTCAATACTGAAATTCCGCCACATGGGGTGGTGTTGCTCAGAATTTCAAAAATATAGGCGTCGATCGTAATTTTTGGAAAGGTATTTGAAACAAACTGAACAGCCTATATTTGGGCACTTCAAAATCATTGTTTATTCTTGAAACGTCAAATGCCAATCACCATGTTACCAAAAAGAATTTTAGCTGCTTTCCTTTTTATCTTCTCGCTTTCGTTGCCCATATTGGCTCAACCCAGTGAATCAGATGCCATTTTAGGTGTTTGGCTTTCGGGTTCAGGCAAAGCCAGAATTAAAATCTACAAAGACAAAGCCGGGAAATTCAATGGCAAAATTGTGTGGTTGCGTGACCCCAAAGACGAAAACGGCAACCCAAAAGTTGACAAAAACAATCCAGACGATGCCAAAAAGAAAACACCTTTAATGGGCTTGCAAAACCTGCGTGGCTTCAGCTACGATGGTAACAAAAAGTGGGTCGACGGGCAAATCTATGACCCTGAAAACGGCAGCGACTACAGTTGCAAAATGGAACTGACCGACGAAAATACATTAGAAGTTCGTGGGTTTATTGGGGTGTCGCTTTTTGGCCGAACCGATGTCTGGAAACGGCAGGTCGCAAAAAAATAATTACGGGCTCACCAGGTTTATGCTGATGGCGCCATACAATGGATTGCCCAGCTTTGTAGTGTACAAAAACTCCCCACGGCCTGAATCTCTGGCTTCAGAGAAATTAAACTTGTAGTTCATTCGCCATCCGGCTTGTGCGCTCAGCCACACAAAACCAAATAGTTTTCGTTCATAAATGGCCCTGAACTTCAGTTCTGACCGGCGAAGCTCGAGCTCAAGGTTCTTATCAGGAAAACTCTGGTTGTTTCTGCCGCCAATTCTATAGCTGTTTCCTTCAATTTCAAATCCTGCCAACAACAGCGACTGTGCCGAAAAGTTATAGCGAACATGCAGTCTGGCCGGAAGCAGCATTTCCAATCCCCATTTGTCGTTGAAGGTTTTGTTGTACATCAGCAAGGGAACATATAGTCTTTCTCCGCCTCGCCATGTTTGGGTTGCACCCAGCGCAAATTGGGTATTTTCATCTTTTTTCCAGCCGTAAAGTGCTGCGAATGTGCCTGTTGGCATGGGAATTTCATCTATGGTATTCCAGCCAAAATTGCCGTTGTAGTCGCCCATGGCCGACAAAATTAAAAAGCGTTTTTCGTCCAAAGGTTTGAATGCAGTTAAACTTAAACCCATGGTTCGAAGCCCTGAACTGAGTGCTTCTTTCATAGGAGAAAGTTTTGTGTTTTGCTCAGCCGGAATGGCGTTGCTGTTGTTGAACCGGATGAAGCTTTCGTAGTAATTGGCTCCCAGATTCAAAATGAATTTGTTGTTTGAAATGATGGGGTTGTTCGACATCAACCTGGCTCCACCCATAAAATTGATTTCCTGTTCGTTTAGCGAAACCGCCGGATTTACACCATCATTGTAATCAAAAGCAGCTTTAAACGGTGCCTGCATTTCAAAGCCCACCGAAATGAGTTTGGTTGGCGACAGCATTCTTACCTTTTGTGTACAGTATTTTTTTCCTTCTTCTACGCTTCCATATTGGCTGTAATCTTCATTATCATCTTCTTGGGCAAGACAAAAGGTTGAGAACATCATCAGAATAAGTGCAGGTAAAAGTTTCATCTTCATGGTGTATCAATGGTTTGGCTGTCAAATGTAGGAGAGAATTTGACATGCAAATGCGTGTTGCTATTGGCAATCAGCTTTTTTCGATAAATTCAAACAAAAATCAACCTTTCAGCACATTTTCGGCAGCCAACCGACCCGACAACATGGCTCCATTGATAGATGGATATTGCAAATAGTCGCCAGCGAGGGTTATGCCATCTCCAACAATGTATTGCATGCTTTGACCTGTGTATGCTGGCAAAGCATCTGGTATTTCAAACCGATGCAAAAAGTGAAAGTGAGTAGCAATTTCTCCAAAAAGTACTTTGAGTTCTTCCTGAACCCGTTGCTCCAGTTGATCTTCCGACAAATCTTCTCCTTCCAGCAAAGTGATTGAGAGAATATGCTTTTCGTTGGGCGAATAATCGGAAGATACTTCATCAAGCACAGCAATATTGTTGATGATAAAGCCTGGTTCTGCAACCAGCCTGAGCATTTTTCCTGATTCAAAAGAAGGAGGAGTAGAATAATACAAATTGATGGTACCGTTGAACCTTTGTTCGTTCCATGGCAAAGTGGGCAACAACATGTTGGCTGTTTTGTAGTCAGTGGCCACAACCAAGTGGTCGGTGGTGAGTTTTTCACCGTTTTCCAGTGTGATGCTTTTACCATCAATGGCTACTACTTTGGTTCCGGTTTTTAAGCTTTCTGGTGGTAAATTTTCAGCCAATTGAGCAGCTATGGCCTGCATGCCTGCCGCCGGAAGTCCGGCCTCGCCTGTGTAAAATTGTTGAAACAGGTATTGGAAAAAATTGGCCGGAGTGCCCAATGTTTTATCCAAAAAAACACCCCCGAAAAATGGCTGGAAGAAACGTTTGATAAACACTTCCGAAAATCCTTTTTTTCGCAAGAGTTCAACTGTAGATGTTTTTGAATCTTCGGTTTGCAATGCTTTGGCAAAGGCTTTTGTGTCGAAAGTTAACATGAGCACTTTTATTTTGTCTTTCCAGCTTCCAACCGGACTAAACAAAGTTGAAAACAATGCCAATGGATTTTTCAAAGGGTTTTCAAATTGATGCCATTTGCCGTTGAAATAGATGTTGGCACCCGATTTAAAATACCCCAGATTCAAACTTTCAATATCGAGCAATGCCTTGGCCTCTTCGTAACTATTGAGAAAAACCTGAAAGCCCACATCGAGCAAAAAGCCATCTTTAACCACTGTTTTAACCCTGCCCCCAACTTTTTCATTGGCTTCGATCAGCAGGAATGGTTTGCCGGCATCGAACAGGTAATTGGCACAAGTGAGCCCAGATAGGCCACCGCCCACTATGATAACAGGGTAGTGTGACATGGCAATAGGTTTGTTTTGCAAAAATGATGAATTCTTAACGCATGTTTCAGGTTATTTGCAATTCAACTATGCCTTTGAAATCAACTCCGGGAAGAAGTCTATTATTATCAGAAGCTGAATCAGCTTGGGTGTTACCATTTTACCTGGTGCTATTCATGGCAATTTGGATCTGTTCATTGAATATGCCATTTTTTTGGGACAATATTTTGATGAGCTCTCAGCTGGCTGATTATTATTACAATAGCCATTTTGCGACTTTTTTGCTTCCCGATAGTCTAGATACAGGCCACCCACCTTTTTGGGGTATGTATGTGGCATTGGGCTGGCTTTTGCTTGGGAAAAAAATTTGGGTTGGGCATATGCTGATGCTGCCTTTTGTTCTAGGTGTGGTTTGGCAGTCATATCGGTTGGTGAAGCAGTTTGTGGCTTCTTCATACCAATTTGCTGTGCTGGGTTTGGTGCTCGCCGACCCGACCTGGATTGCTCAAAGTGTGCAAGTGAGCAGCGATGTGGCCATCTTGTTTTTCATTTTATTGGGTTTGGTTTCGGCAATAAAACATCAACCTAAACTTATAGCTTTATCAGCCACTTTGCTTGTTCTGTTTAGCTTACGGGGTCTTGTCTATTCTTTTCAAATAGGTCTTTTTGCAATCCTTTGGCCATATTTTGAGGCAAAGAAATTTCGTCCATTGCAGTTTTTCATTACTTTCTTACCAGCAGTTCTTCTGGCGGCTTCCATTTATGGTTATCATTGGTATGCAAAGGGCTGGTTCAGATATCATCCTGATTCTAATTGGCTTACGGAGGCTGAAATTTCAGGACTTGGGCTGTTTTTTAAAAATATATCTATTTCAGGTTGGAGGATTGTTGATTTTGGGCGTATTGGAATTTGGCTTTTCATTTTGCCTATTTTCTGGCAAACCTGGAAAACCAAAGTGTTTGACCCAAAGCTTCTTGTATTGTTTTCACAAGTGCCCATCATTTTCATAGTTGCCTTATCACCCGAGTATATGGGGCATCGGTACCTGATGGGGCTATATCTTTCAGGGGCATTGTTAGTAGGAATTTGGATTTCAACATGGCAACAAAGCAGGATTTGCAAATTCGCATCCATGTCTTTATTGTTGATTTTTCTCATAAGTGGGCACTTTCTTCCCTACCCAAAGCAAGTAGCAGTTGGTTGGGATTCAACCATAGCCCATGTTCCTTATCATGCACTCAAGGCTGACATGGTTTCTTTCATGGATCAAAACCAGATTTCTATTTCAGAAACAGGAAGTGATTTTCCCAACGATGCTGCTTTGGGTTATGCAGATTTAAGTGGTCGCATGGAGGTTTTTCCTGCCAAAAACCTTCAAACCCAGCCTTTCATCTTATACTCCAATGTGTTCAATGGATTTTCAAATGAGGAAATACGCACCTTAGAGCAAAACTGGATAGTTCTGAAAAAGGAAAAATCGGGGCGGGTAAACATGGTGTTGTATGCAAAACCTTAATCTCTGTTGGTTAAACCGAACTTATCAACCCATTATTCCGATCTAAGTGTATGTGATTCTTTAGGGTTTTTTGAAATAAAAGCACCTGGTTCTAGGTCAACTACAAGAAATTATTTTGCTGAATTACTCATGACACGTCGAATCAGAAATCCAGAAAACAAGCAATAAAATTCGATTCAAGTAAACTGTGAGAATAGACTGGACTAAATATTGGATGCGATTCAGGCAATTTCCTACATCAGCATGATTGGTTTGCCATTCATTGCTTCACATGAAAATGCTTGCCATACCTTTGTACTCGTCGAATGTTTGAACCAGCCAATTCAAGGATTCCTTGGCCTGACAACAATATGAAGGATTGCGTTGAAAAGGTAAATAATTGGTTATAAGTGTTTAGATGTTTGGTATTCAACCGTTGGTCTATGGCTGGCGGTTGAATTTTTTTTATGCCATCCCTATTTGTGCCGCAACGATTGTATAAATAGAATGGCCTGCCGATTGAACACTTCGGGCTGGTCTACATTGCACACATGACCACTTTTGCTAATCACCACCAGATTCGACAGTTCCTGCTTTCCCACAAGCTTGCGTACGTATGGCAAAAACATGTAGTCGTCGTCGCCCATGAGGTACAGCACGGGCACACTGTGGTTGGTTTCGGTAAAGTAGCGCAGCAATCCGTTGATTTCGTAAGAAAGCCGATACCAACGAACAAACTCTTTCTGACACAGCTTTTTAGCCTCGTTCACAAACAATGTTCTTGATTTTTTGTGCCGCTTGCGGGGCATAATGATCCAGGCAACCAGCTTGTATATCCACATGTAAGGCAAGGCTGTTTTGAACCAATCTCCCAACAAAGACAAAATGCGGGCTCTTGTGTTTAACCGCATCACCGCTCCGCCCAAAATCATCGATTTGAGGCGCTGAGGAGACATATCGTGCAGGTTGCGAATGAGTACAGTGCCCAGTGAAATACCCACAAAATGAGCTGATTCAATTTTGGCATGATCCAGCACTTCCAGTATTTCCTGGCTTATTTCGTTGAATGTGTATTTCGAAATGTGTTTTCCACCTTCATCCTGAGAATGGCCGTGCCCACGCAAATCGAGCAGCAACACATTAAAATGATGTTTAAAATCCCGCAATTGCTTATACCAGATCGAAGAACTTCCACCGGCACCATGCACAAACACCACCCATTCGTGGGCAGGTGTCAACTCAAATGTTTTGTAATACAGCACTGGAACAAAGGTGAGGAAATTCTAAGAGGTCAGGCTATCATAAAGAAGAATTTAATGTCTATGAAGCTTTTTAGACCCCAGCAGTTGCTCATCAAACCATTTCAAATTGGAAGGAAGTTGGATTCGGCATTTTCACCGAAGCATCCAATATTTCAATGCCAATGATAGACCCGTTTTCGCTGTAGTCGAGTATAACTCCAGGTTTATCTTCATCACTTTCTTTGATGATTTCATCGCTGAATTGAATATACAAAACATCGGTCTCTTTATCGTACTTCACCTTCATAATACTTTTTGATTTTTGATGTTCTGTAAACGGTGATGACTAAATTAGGTGTTTTCAACTTATTGACAAAAATACGTAAAAGAAGTTTTCCAGAATCATCAATTGCATGATAAATGAGTTTGTCGGATAGCTCGAATATCTCTGTAGGATTTTGGACTGCAGCTTCAATTTCTTGATAAGAAATGCCTCTACGAATCATTTGCTCTTTTGCATGTTCAGAAAGGATAAATTCCATAATTTTCTACCCCCAATTCTCAGCAATCACATCCAGAATCTCACTATGTGCTGGTCCGGCTGCTACAATTTCTCTTCCGAAAAGGGCATGTGGTTGACCTGAAAAATCGGTGACTTTACCACCAGCTTCCTGCACCAGCACCATGCCGCCTGCCACATCCCAGGGATTGAGGTTGTATTCAAAAAAGCCTTCGAACCGGCCGGAAGCCACATACGCCAAATCGATAGCTGCCGAGCCCATCCGCCTCAGGCCGTGGCACTTTTGCATGAAATCATGAATGGTATTGAGGTATTTTTGAATACCGCTAAAATTGAAATAAGGAAATCCAGTGGCTAATAAACAACCTTTCAGCTCTGGTGCCGGCGATACATGAATCTGCATTTCGTTGCACCAGGCACCTCCGCCTTCCCAAGCATAAAAACATTCGTTTCGGTTGGGGTCGTGCACACAACCCACGATCAATTTTCCATGGAATAACAGACCAATGCTAATGGCAAAAATGGGCAAACCATGTACAAAATTGGTGGTGCCGTCCAGTGGGTCAATAATCCAATAAGGTGTGTTTGGGTTCAGGTTATTCCAATCGAGACTTCCTTCAGTTCCTTCTTCAGTGATAAAAGCAGAGTCGGGTAAAATGTTTTTCAAACCAGCCACCAACTGAATTTCGGCCTGCTTATCTACATAGCTCACCAGGTCGTTAATGCCTTTAAACTCTACCACACCCCGGTCGAAATTTTGGCGTTCTTGCAGCAAGTAATGGCCTGTTTCTCTGACCAATTCAACTAATTGGCGTGCAATATTTTCAATGTTCATGTGCAATTTTTTAGCGATATATCTTTGTTTCTATTTCCCCATTTTCCAACATATACCCTCGGTACATCCCTAGGGTATTAAATTCCAAACTAAAATTTCCATCCTTATCTATAGCCACCAAGCCCCCTGTTTCTGGCTCAGCCTTGTGTAGCGTTTCAACCACGGCTTTTGCTGCTTCGGCTAGTGAAAGACCCTGATAGGCCATGCGTGCCGAAACATCGTAGGCCACCACATAGCGCATAAAAAATTCACCATATCCGGTGGCTGAAACAGCACAAGTTTTGTTGTTGGCATAAGTACCTGCACCGATTATGGGCGAATCTCCTACCCGTCCAAAGCGTTTGTTGGTCAGTCCGCCTGTGGACGTGGCAGCAGCCAGATTGCCGTGTTGGTCGAGAGCCACAGCGCCAACAGTTCCGAATTTTTGTTCTCCAACCTCTACCTGCACATTGTGGTCGAGTGTGGCTTTTTCACTTTCCATCACCTGAAGCAATTGCTGATACCGAAATTCGGTGAAGAAGTAGGAAGAATCTACCAACTTCAAGCCTTGCTGGGCTGCAAATTGCTCTGCACCTGAACCCGTGAGCAACACATGTTCAGAATGATTCATGACAGCGAGAGCCGCCTGAATTGGATTTTTGATGCTCGAAACGCCCGAAACTGCTCCTGCCTGCAGGTTTGAACCATCCATGATGGAGGCATCCATTTCATTTTTTTTGTCGTGGGTAAACACAGAGCCTTTGCCAGCATTGAACAGCGGGCAATCTTCTAAACTGGCCACTGCTACAGTTACAGCTTCAATAGCACTGCCGCCCGATTTTAAAATGGCGTGACCCGCCAACAAAGCACTTTTCAATGCCTGTTGATAGTTAGCTTCTTTTTCTGGTGTCAATTGGCTAGGCAAAATGGTGCCGGCCCCTCCGTGAATGATGATTCTGTACTTTGTTTCCATAGGTTTATTTTTTGCTTACCCAAATGCTGTTTTTCATGTAAAACCTCCAAGGCTTTTGTGCGTCTTCGCCTGCATACGCAACTCCAATCCGGGTGCTTGTGCAAATCTCGTTTTCTGCCAAAACAGTTCCCGGGTCTTCTATCCAAACCACATTCCCAAACAGATTTGCCCCATTCAGGTTGGTGGTAACCCCCAAGGCTTGCGACATAGAACCAGGACCGCTGCTCAGTTTTTTGGTTATTTCTGTTTGATTTCGCCTTTTCAGCATCGTATCTATTCCGTCTATGGGTTCCATGGCCCTGATCAGCACAGCATCGGCCATATTTTCTACATTTGTTACCACATTAAACAAATGATGCATGCCGTAGCAAAGGTAGACATAAGCCACGCCACCAGCCCGATACATCACTTCATTTCTTTTGGTTTTTTTACCATTGTTGGCATGGCAAGCTTTGTCGTTTTGGCCGCAATAGGCCTCCGTTTCAGTGATTATTCCTGAAGTAAAATGCCCATCCAGTTCAGAAATCAGCATTTTTCCCAACAGATTTTTGGCCACAAACACCACATCTGAATCCAGAAAAAAAGAAGCTGAAAGTCGTGACATGAGAAATTATTTCGCCTTAGTAGGCTATCTGTTTTGCAAATGAAAGTAACAAGCCCTACTATTGCAACCCCGTTTGCCCAAGTGGTGGAATTGGTAGACACGCAGGTCTCAAAAACCTGTGTTCGCAAGAACGTGCCGGTTCGACCCCGGCCTTGGGTACAACCTCCAAACCGGACTTCCTTTTTAATGGACATAATCAGCGCACTCGCACTAGCGATAGCTCCCGGGTTGGCCATTAGTCTCTACATTTATTGGGCCGATAAGTTCGATCCTGAGCCCAGGCATCTGTTATTCAAATCGTTTTTTTTGGGTGCGCTTGCCACTGGTCCTGCCATTTTGCTTGAAACCTGGCTCATAGATGGAAATGAAACTCTGGAGGCCATTCCACTAGCTGTAAAGGCATTTGTGTTTATTGCTCTGGTAGAAGAAGGCTGTAAATTTGCCGCCACTTACTTTTTTGCTTACAAAAACCCCGAATTCGACGAACCATTCGATGGCATCACCTACGCTGTGATGGTTTCCATGGGTTTTGCAACAGTCGAAAATATCATTTATGTGTTTCAACATGGTCTGGGTGTCGGTTTTCTGCGCATGTTTACTGCTATTCCTGCTCATGCATTTTTTGGCATCATTCAAGGGTATTTTATGGGCATGGCCAAATTCAGGCATTCGGGTAGCTGGCTGCTTTGGGTGGGTTTGTTGCTTGCCACTTTGTTGCATGGTGCCTATGATTTTTCCTTGCTCAAATCCGACGAACCTATTTTGATTTTTGGCGCCATTGCTTCTCTAGCTCTTGGCTATCGCTTTGCGCAGCAGGCCATTGTACTGCACCAGCACATTTCTCCTTTTAAAGACGGCAAAGGTGAATCGAAACCTGAAGACGAAGAGCTTCCACCTTTCTGATTTTCAATTTCTTCTGTTCTTCGAAGATAAAAAACTTAGATTTAACACTAATTTTAGCCGCTAAGCAAGAATTTGCTCAGGACACTTCAATTTTACTTTTCTTCGAACTATGAAAGCAATCCAAGTCGTATTTGCAGTGGCCTTAGCCATCACTTGCTGGGCCTGCGATGAAAACCGAATCACCTTCACCGAACCGCAGCCAAAGGGCGTGAAAGCCGATAGAGAAGTAAGGAAAGAATTTGTTGGAAACTACTTCTGCGAGGCAGATTCAACATTTCTGATCATTACCCCAACCCGCATTGTGGAAAAACATGTTGACGACAAAGGATCTGAGAATGATGGAGAGAGCAAAATGGATGTGCAGGCAAATTTTGGTAAAGACTCAGCTGCAAGTTTTAAAGTGAAGGTTAAAAAAGATGGCGAGGACGACCTGGATGTTGAGGCTGAATTTTCAGAAACTCACCTCGATTTGACCAAGGGCCACATTGCCAAGTTTTTCAAAGGCTACTATTTTCTCAATGTGCCCGCAGAAGAATGTTCGGGTTTCAGGGTGAGGCTTCTCCACAAATCAAACGATGGCTTGGTCATTGGACGAATTGAAAGCGATTCTTTACTTCACTTGCTTGAAAATGAAGGTTTTGTGAAAAAGCAAACCAGTGAAGAGGAAGAAGAAAAATGGCAATTAAGCCCCAGTCGCAAACAGTTGAAAAAGCTGGTAGACAAAGGTTTGTTTACCGAAGTGCGGAGCTACAAGAAACTCAAAGACTGAAATTAGTTCTGCACATAATGTTGTAGAAACTGCTCTAACTTGTCCATAGCCTCTTTCATATCGTCGAGGTTGGGCAAAAACGTGAGTCGGAAGTGGTCTGGGGCTTGCCAGTTGAAACCGGAATCTTGAACCACCAGCAAATGTTGTTGGTTTAACAAATCTAAAACAAACTGTTGGTCATTTTTGATCCTGAACCGCTTGATGTCCAGTTTTGGAAAAAGGTAAAAGGCTCCGTTTGGTTTTACACAAGTTAAACCTGGCATGTTCGAAATCCGATTGAAAGCATATTCCCGCTGCTTGCCTAATCTGCCTTCCGGTTTCAGCAAATCCTGAATGCTTTGGTAGCCACCAAGCGCTGTTTGAATGGCAAACTGTGCCGGCACATTGCTGCATAAACGCATGGTTGCCAGCGTGGTGAGCCCATCGATTTAGTCTGCTGCCAGTTTTTTGGTTCCGCTCAGCATCATCCAGCCAGCTCTAAATCCACACGCCCTGTACACCTTCGATAAACCTCCAAAAGTTACAAAAAGCGTTTCGTTCGACAGAGAGGCTGCTGCATGGTGCAAGATGTTGTTGTACAGCACTTTGTCGTAAATCTCGTCAGAAAAAACGATAAGCTGATGTTTTACAGCCAGATCGACCATTTGCTGCAAAAAGGCTTTTTCATACACCGCACCTGTTGGATTGTTGGGGTTGATGATGACAATGCCTTTGGTTTTCCGAGTAATTTTTTGTTCAATGTGGGCTAGATCTGGATACCAACCAGCTTCTTCATCGCAATGGTAATGCACAGGTTTTTCGCCGGACAAAGTAATGGCAGAAGTCCAAAGCGGATAGTCGGGCGTTGGCACCAGCATTTCGTCGCCATCATTCAGCAAAGCCTGCATGCTGAGCATAATGAGTTCGCTAACCCCATTGCCCAAAAAAACATCTTCAATTTCAACTCCGTCAATTTTTTTGAGTTGACTTTCCTGCATCACCGCTTTGCGGGGAGGAAACATGCCTTTGGAATCTACATAGCCCTGGGCGTTGCGGAGGTTCACCACCACATCGTGAATCATTTAATCTGGTGCATCGAAGCCAAAAGGAAACAGATTGCCGATGTTGAGCTTGATGATGCGGTAACCTTGTTGCTCCAGTTCGGAAGCTTTGTCATAAACTGGTCCACGTATTTCGTAGAAAACCTGATCCAGTTTTGTGCTTTTTTGTATGGATTTCATGTTGTGGGGCAAAAATAAGGCTTAATGCTCGTTTTTTATGCCCGAGGCTTTTACTTGATCCATCACTGCCGCATCATTTGGGCTTGTTAGCCTTACTTTAGATTTCAAGTAAAATGGGGAACGACTAATGAGTAGGTTGCTCAACTTATTTTCCAGCGAATTCAAATTTTGGCTTTCGGCCAGCAAGGGTCGCTTGGCATGACTACCCGATTGCAGCAAACGCCCTGCAATCACATCCACCGGAATATCTAAAAAAACGGTGAGCCCATGTTCATTCATCCATTCCATATTTTCAAAATGGCAAGGGGTGCCTCCACCGCTGGATATCACAGTTTGGTTCAGTTCGGCAGTTTTGTGCAAACATTCCTGCTCTATTTTTCTGAAAATCGCTTCCCCCGAACCGGTAAAAATATCGGCAATCGACAAGCCCGCCGATTCCACAATCCACTCGTCGAGGTCAACAAATTGCCACCCAAGCTGATTGGCTAAACGCCGGCCAAATACCGTTTTTCCAGCACCCGGCATGCCCACAAGATAGATGCGATTAATCATGGCTGGTACCATTGGTTGTTGAGTAGGCGATTGTTAAAATATTGCAAATGCGCTTTCAGCAGCTGTTCGTTAGCTTTTTCCTTGTCGCTGTTCACTGTTTTACTTGCAAGAAAGGGAATATTACTGGTTTGGCCGGTTTCGGAAATTTGTACCATCAGACTGTCGGCCAGTAAACTTCGTTTTCCGTCGATAACATTAAGAGCCAAACCTTCGGACAGGCTAAAAACTGATCGGCCTATGCAACTTCTTTGGGTGGGTGCAATTCCCAATGCATCCAGAACCGAAGGGTGAATGTCGGCATGTTGGCAAAATCGATTGGTGTTTGCTGACGGAAGTTTTCCTTTGGGATGAAAGAAAATAAGCGGCACATCATAGTAGCCCCATGGTGTTTGATAGGCTTGCTGGTCAGTCATTTGGGTGTGGTCTCCGGTAATCACAAACAGGGTATTTGCATACCAGGGCATGCTGGAAGCCGTTTTGAAAAACTGCCTAATACTGTGGTCAGCGTAGCCCAAACTTTCGTGAATGTCTAAAGTGCCTTTAGGAAAACGACCTTTGAACGGGTCTGGTATGGTATAGGGTTGATGCGAACTGAGTGTGAACACCATGGCACCGAAAGGTTGGGGCAAACGGTTGATTTCTGAGGCAGTAAATTGCAAAAAGGGTAAATCAAAAATGCCCCAGTTGCCGTCGTAATCTTTTGGGTCAGGATATTCGCTCATGCCATAGTACTTTTCAAGTCCGCCCAGTTTCGACAAAAAATCAAAAGACATGGTTCCGTTTTTGCCCCCATGAAAAAAGGCAGTTTGGTAGCCGTTTTGCTTCAGTTGATGGCCCAAACCAATCCAATTGTTGTTTTCGTAGCCCGATGAGGCAAACTCTTCATTCATCAGTCGGGGCACACCCAGTAGAATAGCAGGAACAGCATCAATGGAAGTTCGACCATTAGCAAAGTGATTATTGAAGTTCAAACCTGCATTGGCCAGCGAATCGATGAACGGTGTGAAGCCTGGATAAGGATTTCCTGCTCCCATATATTCCGAACCAAGACTTTCTACAAGCAAAATGACCACATTCATTTGATTCGGAACTTTGTTTGGCGACAAGGCTACACACACCTCTTTGCTCACAGCCTCTTCACTCATATATTGAAGCTTTTCTATAGGCTGTCTTTCCAGATTTTTAAGTAAAATGAAAGGCGTGTTCAATGCCACATGCCCCAATTTCGATGGCTTCATGTCGAATGCATGACCAGGCAATAAGGGTTTCAGTTGAAAAGAATTCCTGATCATCAAAACGCTGATGCCAATGGTAAGCACAAACAGTGGAATGGTTTTGAACCAGGAAAAGGATAAAGTTGCGTTGGGTTGAAACCTACTACCTCTAAAAATTAGAAAACACGAAAACACAATAGCTATCGGAATGCGCCAGAAGTTAAGAGCCAGTTGTGGTATTTGCTGCCACACATCAGCTTGCATACGCCAGAATGGAAACGAAGTCCGTTTACCTGTGAATGAAAAATAGTCGATATCGACAAGATTTATAGCCAGAAAAGGCAGATTAACCAGCACAATTGCCCAGCGAAAACCTTGCAAAAATTTAGGTTGAATTGAAAATGGAGCAGGAAATAGTGTCAGCACAAGAAAAACCAAGTTCACACTGAAAATAAGTGACGCATCGAATCGAAGACCAAAAAGTAAAGCCTCACCAATAGCGGGTAATCCGGCATCAGAAAACCGGTGAAAGTGGTTGAGCAAAAAAGCGAATCTGGCTAACGAATATACAAAAAACAGGCTCAGAAGCCACCGAAGTGCCCACTTCAGGTTGGGATGAATCATGGATTGGATTGTAGGATGTAAATCCTGGTTTGAGATTTACAATGCCACAAAGGTAATTGGATTACAACGTCCAGAGTCGGACTTTTTGGAGAATAGTGCCTAGAAAGAAATATCATAGCAATCCAAACTCATTTGAGTGAGAGAAAGAAGCTATTTCGATGATACAATACATCACCAGCCACTTCGCTTCCTTTGTGTTAGAGCAAAATGCACAAATTCCGCTACCTCAATCTGGCAATCTAGATGCAGGGCAACTACATCATAATGAAGCCCGGTTTTGTCTAATTGAAGCTTGCTGATTTTGTCAGTCTCATGTAGTGCTTCCACGTCCAACCCAAATTGCACATGTGTGAATTCACCCAGGTTGTTGAACCAAATAAAGCGGTTGTATCCGCAATGGTGTAGTACTTCGAAAGGCTGAAGAATTTCATTTCCTGTTTTATGGAAATAGGGAGTGTTCCATTCAAAAACAACGCCGGGTTTGTCGTTCAACAAAATCTTTTGTGCGCCTCCCAGCACTTTGCCATCGAAACCATCTACATCAATTTTTATCAGGTCTACACCCGAAAAGTTGGAATCCTGAGCTATTTGATCCAATGTTCGGCTCATGACTTTGGTTTCCCCAAGTGCACTGCCCGTAGTCATATTTGTTTTTTCAATGGAACCCACCATAGTGGCTTCGTCAGAAAGCAGCGAAAACACTTTCTGGGTTTTGTGAGACACAGAACTAAGGTTGTATTCCTGAAAACTAAAAAACTGAGGGTCGCCGTCCACACACAAATAGCCATCAATTTTTCCCGGGAAATTGGCTTCGAGCATCAGCACAGTATCACCAACGGCAGCGCCAACATCCACTATTTTGATGTTTCGCTTGCGCTCTCGAATCATAAATTCAGCCAAGGCAAACAAAGGTTGGTTAAATAGCGGATGCCAAATGTTGACCAATGGATAATAATGCCCGTTGGTTAATACAACTGGTTGACCATGCAGTTTGGAGGCCACTAATCCTGGAAAACCCAACTGCCAACGCCACAGTGTTCCCCAGATTTTTTTTAGAATCGGTTTTTGTTTCCAACTGGCCAAGGCCAACAAGGCATTGTAGGTGGCACTGTAAACGGTGTGGGTCTTTAACATGTGTTTGCAAAAAAAGGAAGATTAAACTAAAGCATCTACAATCCTGGTCGCATTCAGCCTATTTACAAACCTGGCGATATCCCTGAAATGTCTGACACTGTGCTTGCCAAGGGGGCTTTTTCTGGCATGAGCAGCATCTGATAGCAGCAATAAAACCACCTGGACCGCCTTGCCAGGCTTATTTTCGCCTGATCCTGGATCTGTGTCTTTTGTTCATTTAAACTATCAGATCACCACAAGGAAGCTGGCCATTTATACACTTCAAAAACCAGATTTTGAAGCAATTGATGTATAGGTTGTGCTTGGAAAGTAACTGTTCACCACCAGGCTTTGAATCAAATGAGGCAATTGTCCTTTGCTGAAACTACCTTTGCATTTTCATTGCAACAATCTCCCGGCATCGAGGTTTTTACCTCAATGACAACAGCACATTATGGCATTTCCGCTTACCACCGAATTTGTATTTAAAGCACTTAGTACAGTAGAAGAACCGGACCTTAAAAAAGATTTGGTTACCCTCAACATGATTAAAGATGTTGAAATCGAGGGCAATACCGTTCGCTTTACTGTAGTACTCACCACACCAGCTTGTCCACTTAAGGAGCTTATTCGCAGTCGCTGTGAAGAGGCTATTCATACGTTCATTTCATCTGATTTACGGGTGGAAGTAAACCTCACAGCCGAGGTAACCACGGTACGTTCCGGACCATTGCTTCCTGGTGTGAAAAACATTGTAGCCATTGCTTCTGGCAAAGGAGGGGTTGGAAAATCTACAGTCACTTCTAACCTGGCCATTGCATTGGCTCAGGCTGGCGCATCGGTAGGTTTGATTGATGCCGATATTTCAGGACCATCTATTCCTACCATGTTCGATGCTGAAAATGAACAACCCTATGTCACACAGATTGAAGGCAAAAATTACTTGTTGCCCATTGAACGCTATGGTGTAAAGTTGCTATCAATCGGCTTTTTGGCTCCGGCCGAAAATGCGGTGGTGTGGCGAGGACCGATGATGAGTTCAGCCTTGCGCCAATTTATTGGCGATTGTCAATGGGGCGATTTGGATTACCTGCTCATTGATTTGCCGCCGGGCACCAGCGATATTCATTTGACTTTGGTGCAAACGGTGCCTGTAACCGGAGCCGTGATAGTAACCACGCCTCAAAAAGTGGCACTGGCCGACGCAACAAAAGGGGTAGCTATGTTTCGTCAGCCTCAGATCAATGTACCAGTGCTTGGCATTGTGGAAAACATGTCGTATTTCACCCCGACAGAATTGCCAGAAAACAAGTATTACATCTTTGGTCAAGGAGGAGGTAAACGTTTGGCTGAACAATATGAAGCCCCATTTTTAGGTGAAATTCCATTGGTGCAAAGCATTCGTGAAGCGGGCGACTCGGGAGAACCTGTGGCCCTGCAAATAGGCAATCCTGCCGGGGATGCCTTCAGACAATTGGCTGAAAATCTGGCACAGCAGGTTGCTATTCGAAATGCAGAAAAAGAAAAAACCCGTCAGGTTGAAATCAAAACTATGTAATTTTGTTCGATGGAAGTAGCAGCTGAAAAACAGGAACTTATCAACCGGGTAGAAATTGCCATCGACACCATCAGGCCGTTTCTGGAAGCCGACGGAGGCAATGTACAGGTGCTCGACATCACTGATGAAGGTGTAGTGGAGCTGGAGATGTTGGGGGCCTGCGGTACTTGCCCCATGAGTGCCATGACGTTGAAAGCAGGTGTAGAGGATGCCATTATGCGTCTGGTTCCTGAAGTAAAGGGAATTAGGGCAATCAATGTGTAATGAAGCATTTCAGGTAACAATGCTATTTTAAATCCATAACATCATGCGATTTAAGGTCTTTCTCATCACTGTTATTGTGGTTTTCTTAAGCAACAGAGAACGTGTTCTTGCTCAGAAAATCAACAACTATTCTTTTTCATTACTCAACAATGCCGTTTCGATGCCCTTTAGTGGTAAAGGCGGCATTGTACATGCACCGCTACACCCAGGCTTTCAGGCCGGGGCTGGTTTTATGCTGCGTGAAAAGCATAAGTTTGAATGGACTCAACAGGTTTATGCAGGCTACATGTACCAAAGGGTCATTCATCATCTGATAAATATGTACTCTGAAAATCAGGCTAATTGGAAGTTGTATAAAAACTTTTGGGGCGGTGCGGGATTAGGCGCAGGCTATGTGCACCTCATCAATACCAAAGACAATAAAGTGTACAAACTCAACAGCGACGGAGAATATGAACGAACCCGCCGGTGGGGCCAACCAAAATTCATGGGCAGTTTCTCTATGGCGTTCAGCTACAGGGTTGCAACACAAAAAGCAACTTTTAGCCCTTTTCTAAAGTACCAATTTTGGATGCTGGCACCTTTTGTGAAGTCGTATGTGCCGCTGCTGCCAAACGCTACATTGCACATTGGAGTAACCTATACACCCAAACGAGGATGAAAAAGTTATTGCCATTTCTCTTGATACTGTTGGCTTTTTCTACTTGTAAACAAGCCGACATAGGTCCTGTAGAAGCCTGCAACATTTCGTTTGCCGATAGTAGTTCCACCCATCCGCTTAACAGCCGCTTGCAGGTTTTGCTCGATGGGTATACCAAAAAAGGTTTACCGGGGATGAGTTTGCTCATTCGGGACGAAAATGGAGTTTGGGTGGGCAGTGCGGGCTATGCCGATGTAGATAAAAAAGTAAGTATGCAGCCTTGTATAGTGAGCAAGGTAGCCAGCATCACCAAAATGCTGGTAGGTACATTGACCATGAAAATGTGGGAAGAAGGTAAAATTGATTTGGACAGAAAAGCTGCTGATTTTTTAGACAAAGAGCTGGTAGACAATGTGGTAAATCTGGACAAAGTGACCATACGGCAACTGATGAACCACACCACAGGCATTCCTTCGCCCACTGCTCAAAGCAGTTTCTACCTGGCTGTGCTCAACAATCCTGATAAGCGCTGGACAGCCAAAGAAATCATCAAATACAGCTACAAAGTGCCGGAGGACAAATGCTGCGGAAATGACAGAGCCAGTTATTCTGATGCGAATACCTTGCTGTTGAGCTTAGTGCTTGATAAAATCCTGGGCTACCACCACAGCATAGCCCTCAAATCCCAGGTTTTGGATGTGCTCGGTATGCCAAACACCTACTATTTTCCCAACCAGGAATTGCCACCAAATACGGCAAGATGTTATTTCGATTTATACAACAACGGCACCATTGCCGATGTAACCAACATCAACACGGGATCGGGTAATGGCTACGGCGGCACCTATTCTACTGTTTTTGATATTTTCAATTACCTCGAAAAAGTCTGGAGAAAAGGCGAGTTTCTCACGGAAGCGTCTCGCCTCGAAATGCAGTGCTTCGAAGTTGAAGAAATAGGTAGTGATCACCCGGTAGACACACTTTTTCTGGGTCAGGGACTCATGAAACGCTTTACTTACATCAAAGATGGTAGTTTTGGAATTGGCCACACTGGTCGTGATTTGGGCTACAACGCCACAGCATTTTATTTCCCCAAAGAAGATGTAACGCTAATGCTCCTGGTAAACTATGGCACCAACGGAAACAGCAGCCTGAAACCGGTTTTTCTGGAATTTCAAGATGAATTGCTTAAAACCCTGCTGATTCGTTAACCCTGCCTTTCGGCCAATTCTTCCTGCACTTTTTGTTTTTCCACAGTAAGGGTGAGAAAAATGCTGATTTCATAAAGCGTGTAGATGGGCAAAAATACAATCAACTGGCTAAACACATCAGGACTTGGGGTAAGTATCGCTGCAATGAACAAAATAATGATGATGGCATGTTTGCGATAGGTTCTCAGAAATTGCGCTGAAACAATACCCCCCTTTGCCAATACATAAATCACCATGGGCAGTTGAAACATCAATCCGCAGGCCAGCACCATCATCACCAGAATTTGAATGTAAGACAACAAATCAATCTGGTTGTCAATCGTTTCGTCTACCTGGTAGTTGGCCAAAAAGTTGATGGAAAGCGGAGCAAGCACATAATAGCCGAACAACACACCAGAAAAAAACAGAGAGCTTACAAAAAATACAGCGCCTCGAGTCAGATTGCGTTCACGTGGATAAAGTCCCGGCTTTATAAATCGCCACATTTCCCAGAAGAAATAAGGAAATCCAACCACCAGACCCACCACAAACGAAACCGTAATGTGGGTAGAAAACTGCCCTGTCATGGAGCGGTTTTGTATGATGAAATTTAGCTTTTCAATGCATAGAAAAGGTTGGTCAAGCACCTGAGCCAGTTGGCATAGTTTAATATATGTCCAGAAATCAGGTCGTGCTGGAGCGAGTATCAGGTCATGAAAAATGAACTTTTTCGAAAAAAAAGCCACGATAGAGAAAACCAGAATGGCACCCACAGACCGAATGAGATGCCAGCGGAGTTCTTCCAAGTGGTCGAGAAATGACATTTCGCCTTCCTCACTGCCGTCAGTGCGGGCTGTAAGCCAGTTTAGCATGTGTGGAGTTTAAGGGGAAACAATAACAGATTTATAATCAACTAAAAAATTTCGACAGGTCTTTCATGGTCAGTTTGTCTTCGTAAAATGCCCTTGCAATGATCACTGCAAAAAGACCCATATCGCTTAGCTTTTGTATATCTTCTACTGAACGCACACCGCCACTTGCCACCAATTGGAGGTCTGGAAATTTGTTCCGCACTTCCTGATACATATCAAAATTTGGGCCTAGCATCACACCATCACGAGAAACATCGGTCACTTTCACAAAATGGATTCCCCTGTTCTTGTAATAGTCAATGTGCTCAATGTAGTCTATTTCTGTGCGGTTGGACCAGCCTTTTGTAGCAATTTTCCCATCCACCATGTCGGCACCTAATATGAGACGGTTAGGTGTGTACGTAATCATCCAGGTAGTAAACATAGCTGGATCAGTGGCTGCAACTGTAGCAGCAGTAATGGTTTTTGCGCCGCAGTCTATTACTTCCTGGATGTCGCCATCGGTTCGTATTCCACCGCTGTAATTGATTTTCAGTTTTGTGTATTTGGCAATAATTTCCAGAATGTGGTTATTCTTAATGTTTTCATTTCTGGCACCGTCAAGGTCTACAAAGTGAATCCATTGCACCCCATGATCTTCGAAATACATGGCCAGGTCGAGCGGTGACTGTTCAAAAAGCTGGGCATTTTTATAGTTCGAGTGAGCCGACAACTTGGCGCATTTTCCTTCACTGATGGAAATGGAGGGTATGACAAGCATATAAGATTGGAATTAAGCCCGCAATATATTGAAAAATGACCAATAGCCTACAAAGGATTCTTTGGCAATCGTCCGCCAATTTATGTGTACTTACTTTACTAAATACTTATCTTTAAATCTTGATAAGTTTTAATTTTAACACCCCTTTTTGTCAATCTTAAAGGATTAGATACTCAAGCGAATATTTAATTTGCCATTCAAATAGACATAAGCCACGAGAATCTATTTTCTACTACTTCTTGCAGTCCTTTTTTCCTTTTTGTTGCATGCCCAAACAGATACCCTTTATATGAAAAAGGCCATTTCATCACGGGCCAAGTACTGCACTACGACAGCAAAAAAGTGAAGTACAAAACCTTTGAGGACACACACCTGGATATTGATCGTGAACATACCTGCCAAGTTTGTGATAAGTATAAAAAGGGGAGATGGCGCCCTGCTGATGTTTGAAGACAGCACGTGGATTCAAACAACAGACGGCACGTTTCAGGAAGCCCAAATGATTTGCCTACAATGTGGGTCTGCTCGATGGAAGCCGACGCTACAACCATGCCGAACCAGGCGCTACTGCTTTTTTGTTCAATGCACTATGTGTTGGTTTGATACCTGGCATTATTATGGCGCAGGTGCCACCAAACGACCGTTATTTTGATATCCAAGACAAATCGCTTTATAAGAAGCCTATATGAAGGGTTTCAATCATGGTGCTTTCACTGTGAAAAAGAAAAAGGTTTTTAAAAATACAGTGATTGGTTTGTCTATTCCATTGTTTGTTTTTGTGGCAAGCCGAGGGATTCGGTAAGGGTCGTTTGTTGTGATACAGGGAATTGTTCTTGAATAGGGTCCTCCTTGGGTTGGGATAGGCAAAGAACCGGGATGTTCTGCACTCATAAGCAGAGATCCCCAAAACGGCACTTTTTACTTTTTACTTGTCACTGCCCTATTGCTACCAACTTCCACTCGCTCCACCTCCGCCAAAGCTTCCACCGCCAAAACCGCCGAATGAGCCACCCCCGCCTGAGAAATTGCCCCAGCTTGACCCTCTGCCCGATGATGGCATCATGGGAAAAAACGGACTCATGCCGCCCCCAAAACGATTGCCTTTTCCCCGGTTTTTGTTGATGAGCACAAACACAATGATGATGATGATGACTACAAAGAAGGTGGCACCGGCAGCTCCACCTTTCTTGCTTTTCTTGTTGTCTCCTTTGTATTCTCCGGCCAGCGCTTTGATGATTGCATCGGTGCCGGCATCTATGCCTTCGTAGAAATTTCCATTTTTGAAAGCTGGGGTTATTTCGTTTCTTATGATGCGGCTACTAAGGGCATCGGTGAGTGCTCCTTCGAGACCATAACCTGCTTCAATTCTGACTTTGCGGTCGTCTTTCGAAATGAGAAACAGCAAGCCGTTGTTTTTTCCTTTCTGACCTATTCCCCAGTCAAGTGCCAGACGAACGGCATAGTCGGCCACGTCGTAGCCTTCCAAATTTATAACGGTAACTACGGCTATCTGGGTAGAAGTACTGTCGTTGTAAAACCTGAGTTTTTGTTCCAGTTGACTCACCTCTTGCTGGCTCAGCATGTCTGCAAAATCATTCACCAGCCTGGGCGGATTTGGCTTAGGCGGTAAGGCAGCCTGAGCCCAAAGCTGCATGAAGAGGAGCGTAGCTATGAACAGGTTTTTCATTTACCAAGGTCGAATGAAATGTGATTGGCCAGCTCGTTGGGGTTGTTTTCTCCTTTCGGAAAATGATCAATGAGCTGTTTACCTGCCATGCGCACAGCCTCCATCAAACCTTCTGCAAATTGCCCGGCTCTGAATTTTAGTTGCATGCGCACTTTAATGTCGTCCCAAAAGTTTTCGGGCACTATCCGGTTAATGCCCACATCTCCCAAAATGGCAAACTTGCGGGTATCGTAGGCCAGATACACGAGTACCCCATTTCGTAGTTCAGTTTCGTGCATGTGAAGCTCGGCAAAAACCTCTGAGGCCCTGTCGAGTACATTGCCCCTGCAAAACTTGTCGATATGCACCCTGATTTCACCCGAGGTATGAAGTTCAGCATCGTGAATGGCCTGCTCGATGGACGCTTGTTGTTCCAGACTAAAAAACTCCACGTTTGGTTCGATTGTCATGGTTGGACAGGCTTAAAATTTCACTTCCGGAGCTGATTGTGCTTTTTCTTCTGCTTCAAAATAACCTTTCTTTTCGAAGCCGAATGAGGAGGCTATGAAATTGTTGGGAAACTTGCGGATGTAGGCGTTGTAATCTTGAACAGCTTCGTTAAACTTCATTCTTTCGGTGCTGATGCGGTTTTCAGTTCCTTCCAATTGCGCCTGAAGTTCCAAAAAATTCTGGTTGGCTTTCAACTGCGGGTAGTTTTCACTCACGGCCAACAAGCGACCCAAAGCTGAGCTTAACCCGGTTTGGGCTTGTTGAAAAGCTGCAATTTTTTCAGGCGTCAGGTTTTCTGCGTTGATGTTTACAGAAGTGGCTTTTGCCCTGGCTGCCATCACCGCTTCGAGGGTGGTTTTCTCGAAATCTGCTGCTCCTTTCACGGTGTTTACCAGGTTTGGAATCAGGTCGGCCCGGCGTTGATATACGTTTTGCACCTGCGCCCAAGAGGCCGTTACATTTTCCTGTTTTTCTACCATGGTATTGTACTGACAAGACTGGAGACTGCTGCCAACAGCAAATAGCAGACAAGCAAAAAACAGTTGTCGCAACGAAGAAGGTAGGTTTTTGAGCAATGAGGTTGTGTTCATGGTTTGAGAATATTTTGTGCGAATGTAAATCAAAAAGAAATCCATAGAAGTACAATAATGCATTTTCATGAATATTTAATTTGGGTCTACTGAATAACCCATAACAATTTGAAAATAAGTTACTAAGCTTGTAACCTTGTGGCAACAAGTGCAAGGAATAATGCCAGTAGCATCCAAAAAGCGTGCATCTAAGCAAGCCTACCAGAGTT
>Ga0247833_1001074_pt1 | contig 46770 bp, 58 predicted proteins | sample LaCruzMarch2015__7_FD_187117 | JGI IMG/M metagenome (GOLD analysis project Ga0247833, IMG submission 187117) | Freshwater microbial communities from meromictic Lake La Cruz, Castile-La Mancha, Spain - LaCruzMarch2015_8m | ecosystem: Environmental > Aquatic > Freshwater > Lake | place: Spain...
ACTACACCTACCATCATGTTATTCATCACTTGAGACATTGACATTGTTACTTCCATTTTCAAAATTATTTACGCGATTTTATATACACTTCACTATACTACTACTTTACTTTTCAATTTTTTTTTATGGGGAACCAAGGTTCCCCTATGACCCCTCCTTTTTCATTTATTTTTATTTTTAAACTAAAAATTTATTTTTTCAACACAACCATTTTCTGTATATATATTATTATCTCTTATATCATGAGTTGTAACTGAGTGTTGTATATAATAAGGAATCATTTTTTATAAAATGGTAAAAAGTGTAATTTTTGAAAGAAACATTCAAATAATATAAATTTTTAGTTATTTTCACCTTTTTAATAGATTAGACAAATAAGTATTAAAAAATTGAAATACTTTTTTTAATATTCTTAGAAGACACAACATTACAATTTCAATATCTTTTAAAATGAGCTTTAATCTAGAACAAGTATTTAACCTTGAACAAGTTGAATGTCCAATTTGTTTTGATCCAATTGGAGAGAAAAATAATATTACAACTGATTGTGGTCACAAATTTCATGCTAGTTGCATCATGACAAACATTACTCGTAATGGTTTTAGTTGTCCTTTTTGTCGTTCCATCATGGCTGAACCTCTTGATGAAGAAGAAGAATGTAGTGATGAAGAAGATGGTTATACTGATGATGAGTCTCTGCTAGACGAAAATGATGAACCATATTCTGATTATGCACTACTCGGTCTTCGCCTTTTTACTAATGCACTAGAATATCAGGAGAATTCTCAAGAAGATATGGTTGCTGAATACAGCTATCAATATCAAAATACAGAATCTCATGAACATCATGAACCTATTATTCAAGTACCACCACATAATATTGTTTCCAATAATTTAAGAGAACAAAATATTACATATGAACAACTAGTAGCGTGGCTACTCATGGATCATACAGAATATACCTCACAAATTCCTGAATTAGAGGCATTTGCTAGTGATGTTTGGGGTAAGTTGAGAATAATAATTAGCAATTATTCGCCAGTCGTTGAGCCAGTCTTTGAGCCAGTCTTTGAGCCAGTCTTTGAACCAGTCGTTGAGCCAGTCGTTGAGCCAATTATTCCGATTGAAGAGACAATTTTGGGAGAATTTCAAGAAATAGAATCACCAATTCCTGATTTTCAATGGTATGATATGCTTTTATCAGATGACGATGATAGTTTCTGTATGCAAAGAGGTATTTCAATTGCAGACCTTGACGAATGGCGTCTACTTGACGAATGGCGTCTAGACCTTGAAACAATTATGGTTGACTATTCAGCACAACCAAAGATACCTATTTGTGTTTAAATATAAGTAGTTATAAGTAGTTATAAGTAGTTATAAGTAGTTATAAGTAGTTAAATTAGCTAGATTGATATTTTATAATATTTAAATAATTATTTTTTTTACATTTACAACATTTAGAAAAATGTAAAAGAAGATTATATGAAAGGTCTTTGTAAATATAAAGATTTAATAGGTAAACCAGGTACTGGTGTTCATTCTATTCGCTTTATGGGTGTAGCTATAGTAGATGTTATTGTTACCTTTATAGGTTGTATTTTAATATCTTATTATACAAATTATTCATTACTATGGGTATCCGTTATAATATTTACTTTAGGAATAATAGCACATAGATTATTTTGTGTAAGATCAGCAGTTGATAAAATGTTATTTCCTAATAATTAAAAGTTTATTATCTCTGAAAAAATATCCTGATATTTTGTTACATGTTGAATAGGTATTAATGCTGCATCATTATTATTATTATTATAAATTCTATAACTAGTACTATTTGCTTCTTGTATAGTAATATTTGCTTCTTGTATTGAGTTTTCGTATTGTATCTCATTTATAGTTACTGGTTTACATTCATAAATTTCTAATACTTTTTTAACAATAGCACTTCTCTCTATATCATTACTATCTAACTGAATATGTTGAACTATTTCTGATGTTTGATTGTATTTTTCTATTTTATCAACAAAATCATATAGTCCGTTTTCCTTTATAAAGTCTGTTTGTTGTAAATCTCCAGTAATAACCATTCTGCAATTATCTCCTAGTCGTGTTGTTAACATTTTCATTTGATTAGGCGAACTATTTTGCATTTCATCTGCAATAATAAATGAATATTTAAATGTACGTCCTCTCATAAATGCTAATGGGCATATTTCTATTTTACCATTCATTAACATAACATCTAATTCTGTTTTAGTGCAAAAATCCAAAAAAATATCAAAAATTGGTTTAGTCCAAGGATCCATTTTTTTTATTAGATTTCCGGGTAAAAATCCTATTTCCTCATCAACGCTTACAAGAGGTCTAGTAATTATTATTTTATTTATTTTTTCAGATTTTAAATCTGTAATCGCTTTTTGACAAGCAAATAATGTTTTTCCACAACCGGCTGGTCCAGTTGAAATAACTATTTTAATGTCGTCGTTATTTAAAGTTCTAAAATATTTCTCTTGATTTGTGGTTTTTGGTATATACAATGGTCTGTTTTCATATTTAGTTTTTTTCATATATAATTGTAGACCTCTTTTAACAGGATGTATCGTATTACAATTATAAGTATTCAAAAAAAATAAAAGACTCATAAATATTCCATAAACCTTCATATATACTAGTTTGTTATTATTTTTAAATTATAATTAAAAATAATAATTATTGTAAAGGTTCATCAGTATTCAGTATAATAGTTTTTACAATATCTGAACTCGTCTCTATTTTCTTTTTAATTTGAAAAAATCTTTTATACTTTTTAATACCATCCAATGTATAACCATCTGATTTACGAAGGGGGTCCATTGTATAACCATAAATATTTAAAATCTGTCTTACAAAATTAAGAAGTGGCCATTTTTGTAAAATATCTGCATTTTTTTGAAGACTAGTCATTAAAGAAGAGCTATATTTCTTTTTTAAACCAGGTATCTGTAATTTTATCTCATCATATTTGGTATCAGATAACAACTGCTCACGTGGAATAATTTGTCCATTTAATTCATTTGATTCATTAAATTCAAAACCAATATTCTTAAAAATATTTATAGTTTCGTCGTCCATAATAACATTTATATATTATATTTTGGAGAATTTTACTAAATACATTAAACCTAATGAATTACATGCATTTTAGAAATTGTTGTTACTAAATGAAACATAATATGATAATAAACCCAATTTTATCTTGTAAATAAAATTTTGTGTATGATTTATTATATAAATATCTCATTAAATATAAACTTATATATCCAAATAATCTTGAATACAAACCAATAATATTATTATATCCATAATACACATATACAACTAGAGAAATGTTTGAAGTAACTAAGTCAATAGTTCTTCTATAACCTAGTTTTGGATTTCTCCAATAAGTCAATGAACCGAATAATGCTATACCACTAGTCGTTGATAAACATGTGTTACCTTTACTATAAGCATACAAAACAGGAAAAATAAATGTAGAGGTTGTAATCAATAATTTATAGTTTGGTTCTACTTCTTCTTCTTTTTCTACTTTTATTTATTCTTCTTTTGACATTATATAATTTATACTATATTTTTTATATTGTATTTTTTATATTGTATTTTTAAAATATATTATACCAATCCTAAAAAGTTACGACCAATCTTACTTGTTGCGAACATTCCACATCCTGATCCAATTTGAAGATAAAAAATATTTGTTTTTTTACTACAACACAATAAGTATCCAGATAAACTAATAAAAAGAATGAAAAAAACCCAAAACAACATTGTAAACATGTCCATTATATTATATAACTATAAAATTAAATGAAAAAAATAAATTTATTAATATTTCTTGTAAGTATGACACATAAGACCGAAGATTATAAATAAATTTATGCCGTTAAATTGTAAACAAATAGTATTTATACACTAAATTCTGGAATACTATAATTATCCCCATCTTTAATATACTTTGCAATAATTTTTGGATTTATTTTATTGCTAATAATATCCTCTACTTTATAAACATTGTTATTTTTGTCAATATAATAAATAATTCCGTGTATATCTTGAGCGAAAACTTCAATTTTTTGTGTAGTATTTTTGGGTTCTGCTTGAGCATCAACAATTCCATGAGGTGTTCCTTTTAAATGTGTTCCACAATATTCGCATCCATCTTTTTTTCTGCGTGTACATTGTTCTTCATTTGCTCGTTTTGCACAACATCTATCAAAAATCGGTACAAAATTCTTTATACGCTTTCTCTTTTGAAAATCTTCTTTTGCAAAAGATAAACGCTCATAGTCATAAATGTATTGAAGAAGCTGGTTTACTTGTTCATTTTTGTTAAGTCCTAATTGTGTTACTTTCTCTCTAATACTATCTTTAAAACTTGTGCTATAAGTCTCTGCCTTTTTGGATAATCTTTTTTCCATAGTTGTCTTTATGTTATATAATTAAACATATTATCTTTATTTCAATTTTTTATATGTTTTTAAAAACAATTTAAAAACATTCTATATTAACCTAGTGGTTCTAGTAAGTACGTATTAATATCATATTCTTTATTTATTTTTTCATCTTGTCCTTGCGATTCATCTTGAATTTGATGGGTTTTATTTATGATTGAATCACAAGACATATCTATTGTAGAAAATATATTATTTACTTCATTATACGTTAAATACTCTTCATTTTCTTTTTTATTAATTATATTTGTTAATGTAAATTTTGGTGATATACTTTCTAAGTTACCACTACTTGTTGAACTATCTGTTCTACTTCTTGCACTATTTGTTGATGTGTTACTTTCATATTCTGAATCTATTGAATTATATTTTAAGTCACTTGCAGAGTTATTTTCTTCACTAGAGTCATTTGATTTTTTTATGTCATCAAAATGAATATCATGACTAATATGTGAATACATTAGTTGTATTTTGTTTGAAAAACGTTTCAAATATTTTGTATGTAATTTATGAAAAAATTTTATATAAGTTGTAAACATAATTATTTTTTCTTTCATGATATTTATACTATAGTTAAAAGTTGTAATAAAATTATCAATATTTAATCCTATGCTTTGCTTATTTTTATGCAGTAAAAATTCATTTTCTTTATTATTTAGTGTAGATATTAAAACTTCAATTAAATTTAAAATATTTTCATGTATATCTTGAATAGTGTTAAATTCATATTCTTTATATGGTTCTAAATCTTTATAAATGGGATAAATATTTATTTTAACATTAGCGAGCGTTTTTTCGTTTTTATTAGAAATTATATATTCAGTTATTATTTTATATAATTTAAAATATTCACAATACATTCTGTTACTAATTGCTAAAAATAATCGCTTCATTTCATCATGTTCCATATCAATTAATTTACTTTGAAAATGAAATGAATCTAATCCAAATATGAACATCTGCGTTTTACTTGCTTTAATAAATTCAGCATGTAATCCTTTTAATTTAATAATTCTTGATTGAAGAATATCAAAAATACCCTTCACGTTCGTTCTAATATTTATAATATTATTGAAATCAGTTTTTAACTGGGCTAATTTTGTTTCCATAATAAAATAAAATATTATATTTTAATATAAATGGCTGAAAATCTATATATGCAAGGTGTAGATGAAAATATTGAAAATATTAGCGAAAAAGGTGATGATAAAACAAGCGAAAAAGGTAGTGTTTTTAATATTTCGGATATTAATCCATTAAGTAATACACATGGATGGACACCAGAACACGAACTTATATTTATTGAATGGGCTGACAAAGCAATGTGTTATAGGTGGCTTCATTCAAAATCAAATGCAATGTATTCTTATTTGAATGCGCTATATACAATTCCAGTCATTATTATTTCTACATTAACAGGGACAGCTAATTTTGCACAGCAAAGAGTACCTGAACAATATCAAGCACTCTTTATGATGTCTGTAGGAGGTTTTAATCTTTTAGCTGGTATTGTTACAACTATTCAACAATTTTTAAAAATCACACAATTAAATGAAGCACATCGTGTTAGTAGTATAGCATGGGATAAATTTTATCGTAATATTAAAATTGAGTTAGCAAAACACCCATCAGAGAGAATGGAAGTAAAACAAATGGTTAAAATGTGCAAAGAAGAATTTGATCGTTTAATGGAAACTAGCCCTAATATACCCGAAAATATTATAACCAATTTTAAAACTAATTTTAATAAACATCAAGGTTATGAAGATATTATTAAACCAGAAATTTGTGATATATTAATTTCTACAAACAATTATAGAAATCCATGGTTTAATGAAGAAAATCGCGAGAAAGAAGAAAATGATTTTTTTAAGTTACAACTTGCTAAACAAAATAAAATAAAAAAAATAAATCAACAAAACAATAAAATTATAAAAGATTTTATTGATTCTTTTATGAATTTACATAATAGGGAACCACTTGAAACAGAAATTATTGACAACTTAAAGGAAAAAATAGATATTGTAAAAATAAAAAAAATTTTAGAAAATGGCAGTGCTTTTAATATTAAAAATGACGAAAAAGTTTAAAATTCAGGTTCTCCTGATGGTAAAACTAAAATACATAAACAAAGTAATATATAGAATAATATATAAACACCATAAACACTCTCATCTAATCCATAAAATTTTAATATTTTAGTTAAAGAATACAAAAATATAATTGTAATACCTATTAATGTTATTGAATCCATTATTATATTATTATTATAAATTATTTAATGTTAAATAATTTATATTCTGTTTCAAAAATATTATAAATTAAAGTATACCATAATCCTGTTTTTCTCCTTCCAAAGTTTTTTTATTTATATAATGATAACTTAAAGGACATTGTTGTTCATATTCTTTTATTACAATTATTGGAGTGTTTTTCAGATTTATACCATTATCTAATTCAGTTTGTCCTACATACACACTATCATAATCTCTAGACCATAAACCATCATGATCAGTTATTCTTATAGTTAAACGTTCCATGTTTTGATCATTCGTTTCATCTTCTAGTCGTTGTTTTTTTATTTCTGATTCATCATTTGGATCATTCAAATTATTTTCAATATATTTAACTTTTCCCGTAAACAATGCAAATCTTATTATACAATCATTACTATTGTTCAGAGTATTTTCTTTAAAATTTTGGTATTGACATGTAAAAGCATTATTAAAATTTGTAAAATAAAAATATGGACCTAAAATGCCGTTTTTATTTTGTGATGATTCACCGAAAACATATTTAAAATTTACTTTTTCCTTAGATGTACCAATAAAACTAACTACTGGAGTTTCATAACTATTATCATTACTATCTACTAAAAAACAAAATTTATCATTTGATAAAAATAAATTAGTAATATTTTCTTCTATTTTAAAGTTACATATATTTTTATGATTTACAATTTCGTCTATTAATAAAAACCAATTTGTACTATTACTATAAACATTATTTTTCTGAATTGTGCATTTTGTTATATCAAAAAATAAATATAAATTATTTTCAAATTTGTAAAATCCATTAAAAATTAAAGAGTCATTAAATTTTTCAAAATCAGTTAGCTTGAACAATCCAAGCAAAAAAATTTTACTATAATTAATTAATTCTATAGATTCAAAATGTTTAAAAATAGGTACTTTTGGAAAATTAAGTGTATTGTTGATTTTTGATTTTGTCAAAAAGAAATTTAAAAATGGTTCTAATGAATTAGCATTTACATTGTATGCAGAGATGTAAACATTATTGAATGTAGTTATATCTTCATTAAAATATAAACTTAGATCTTCTTTCGCTTTATAATTATAATATTTGGTTTTTACTTGTCTATTTACTTCGTTATCTTCGTTGTCCATTTATTATAATTATAATTATTTGTTTAACTTATTTTAAACAATTTAAATTTATTTGTCTATTTTTCGTTTAATAGTTTCTTTAATTTGTTCTTCTCTGCTATCCATTACATGTTTAACTAAATCCTCTGCAATATGTGGATCTGTTTTATAATAATTTTGTAAAGCCGACAACAATGTTTTTCCATTAATTGGTTTTTTTACTTTATTTTTTTTATACACAAGTGCACCACCATTTATATCAAAGCAATCAATCGCATTTGTTTTCATTACTGACACTAAACTTTCAGTAAGTGTTTTTTTTTTATTATTACGTTCTTTTATTTCATTTTTTAATTGTACAATTTCGTTATCCATTTTAATCCATTCTTTGATATTATTCACTAATTGTTCTTTTGTCTCCATTAATTAGTTAACATATTTTATATTTATATTCATATTTTATAATTATATTTCTATTTTATTTCTAGTGTTGAGTCTATTTTTTGTTCTGATTCTAACTCTGGATATACTAAAGCATTTTGAGTGTCTTGTTTTTTTATATGTCGCTTACAATAATTTTCGTTATATATTTTACATCCACATTGTTTACCTTTATTTGAGCCTGATTTTAATATTTCTATACATACACTATTACTATCACTATTATTAATAATATTTGATGGACCTAATACTACATTTTCTATTGGTTTTTTTACTTTCTTTTTTATTATTTTATTCTCTTCCTTAGCTTTTATTTTATCTTCTTTTGCTTTTAATTTTGTTTCCTCTTTTGCTTTCTTAGCTTCTTCCTTTGCTTTTAATTTTGTTTCCTCTTTTGCTTTCTTATCTGCTTCTTTTTGTTTATTTTTTATCATAATATTATTTTCTTTAGTCAACTTATTTTTATGCATATAACATACATTTATATCTTCTCCTGTATAATTTTCAATACATTTACTAATTTGATAACAACCATAATTATAGCATATAGAATGCTTAATATTACCCATATTACTAGAATTAAATTCTAATGGATTATTACCACTTGGGTCATAATTAGGATTTGGTGTTAAGTACTTACATGAAGTATAAACATTATTTGTATTTATTACTGGTCTATTTTTCCTATTAGGATCAATATAGTTAACTCCATGTAATTGAGGAAGTCCTAGCTCTTCATAATAAGTTAATAATCCTGTTTGTTTATTTCTACAATAAGGACATCTAATTTCGTCATATTTTAATTGACTTTTTAGCCCTTCTAATGTATTAAATTTTTGCTTATGATTTTTGATATCATTATAAAGAGGAAAATAATTAAATTTATGTTTGCATTGTAACTGAACAAAATTATTAGTTAATGGTTCATTTGTTATTAAACAAGTATTTTCGTCATCTAAGTTATCATCTATATCTAGAGACTTATATAATTCATTATAAAAATCTATGTTTCCTTCAATATTATAAACTTTTGACATTTTTTGTATATTATAATTTGTAAGATATCTTTATATTTTTTATGTATATTTGTTATAATATGCCATCTCTAGAAGTTTGGGGACCTGCCGTTTGGACATTATTTCATACATTAGCAGAAAGAGTACACGAGGATGCTTATCCATATATTTCTAATCAGTTATTTACACAAATTATTAGAATATGTAAGGTTTTACCTTGCCCGGATTGTTCAACCGATGCAAGTATTTTTTTAGCAAAAGTAATTATTTCCACTTTAAAAAGTAAAACAGATTTTAAAAATTTTATTTATTTATTTCATAACTATGTAAATGCTAAGAAACGTAAACCATTATTTAATGTTTTAAATTTGAACATGTATAATAATTATAAACTAATTCCTGTTGTAAATAACTTTTTTAATAATTTTAATACAAAAGGAAATATGAATTTAATAAATGAGTCATTTCAAAGATCTTTAGTTATAAATAACTTTAAAAAATGGCTTCTTGGAAATCTTCATTTTTTTACTCAACCTCCTAGAATTCAAAGTCCGTTAAAAGAAATAATTTCTGTAGAAGAACCTATTGCAAATGTTGTAGAAGAAGAAGAACCTATTGCAAATGTTGTAGAAGAAGAAGAACCTATTGCAAATGTTGTAGAAGAAGAAGATACAAATATTGAAGAAGAACCTATTGCAAATGTTGTAGAAGAAGATGATACAAATGTTGTAGAAGAAGAACCTGTATCATTTATTATTGAAGAAGATGATACAAATGTAGAAGAAGATGATATAGTTTACTTTGAAGAAGAACATGTATCATTTATTATGGAAGAAGATGTCTAAATAGCTCCAACTAATTCACCGTCTTTGAATACTTTACATTTAAATGTTTGAGTGGATGGTTGAGTACATACTTGTCTATCACTAGATTCTTCATTAAAAAATAAAAATTTACTAGATCCACCCCAGTTCATTAAAGAAATTATTAAATATCCACAAAAAAGTCCCGCGCAAACATTTAAAAATAAGTCACTTGTATAAATAACACATTTTTTGTATATTTTAATATATATATCAATAAACATATAAGAAAGTAGCACAGAAAATATCCATAAGTTAGCAGTACCGTTTAAAAACATTGGAACACATAAATAACTAATTGTAAAAGCAAAAACAAATGAACTAAATGAACTATTACCATACATACTATATTGAACTGAAGTACATATTGTACCATCATCGGTTAATTGAGACCCTCCATTTACTTTATAAATGCCTTCACGCATTAAACAAAAAGCAATCAAAAACCCTAAATAAATGATTCCTTTGAAGTTTTGAAATATAAATGATAAGCTAGTTATTATGATAGCAACTATTAATGGAGAAAAAAAAACCATAGATACTAAAATGTTGAATGGTTGAAAAACTTTTAATGGTTTATTTTTACGATCTGATGTTTCCATATAATAATAATGTATAATATATTTTTATTATTATAGTTTCAATAACTCTATTTTTCTAAAATTAAATTAAGAACTTCGCTTATATGACTTACTTCTTTAAATGTAATATCTTGTATTATAGTGTCATTTTTATATTTTTCATAAAACTCATCAAAGTCTCTCTTATTTTCTTTTGGGTAAATAAATTCTTTAATACCAGATTTAATAGACCCTATAATTTTATAATTTAATCCTCCAATCGCTGTTACTTCACCAGACATTTGTATCTCTCCAGTCATTGCTATTTTAGATTTAATAGGTATATTATTTAATAAACTATATATAACACTTGTTATCGTAATGCCAGCACTTGGCCCATCTTTATTAACGGATGCATCTCCTGGATGTATATTAATACCATATTTATTATTCTCTCCATCATATAATAACCTTATTTCTTTTCTTCTCTCTTCTGATGTTAAATTCCAAGCAATTGTTAAAGAAACATGCATGCTTTCTTTCATAACATCTTGTTGTAAGCCTGTTAACTTTAATTCTAAAAATTGATCACAAGGATAAAATTTTGCATGAATTGGTAAAGTTCCTCCGTTTCCTAATGAAGTAGCATACATTCCATTTGCAAACCCAATTATATTTTCATCAGGTACCTTTCTTAAAATAATTTCCTTTTTATCCTTAAAATACTTATTTTTAATGTCATCAATTGTTATTTTAATTGGTAAAATAACTTCAATCGTCATATAATTTTTTAATACATTCAAATTAATTTCGCCGACAATTTCAAATAATAGTTCTTTTAGTTTTCTAACTCCAGATTCTAATGTGTATTCCTCAATAATAAACTTTAGAACTTCGTCATCAAAATAAATCATATCTTCAATTCCCATTTTTTTATAAACTTCAGGAAGAATATGTGTTTTACAAATGACTAACTTGTCTTCTAAAGAAAGACTATTAAATTTAATTCTATGAACGCGATCTAAAAGAATTTTGTCAATAGATTCGGGATCATTATACGATAAAATAAATAATGCTTTTGATAAATCCAAGTCTATTCCTGAAAAATATTTGTCTTGAAAACAATCATTTTGTGCAGGATCTAATAAATGAGTTAGAATACCGACAATTTCCCTACCATGTTCTGTACGACTTATTTTATCAACTTCATCAATAAATATAATAGGATTCATACATTTTTTGTCAATTAAGATCTGTACGATTGACCCCCATGTAGAAGCTACATATGTATAATTATGACCATGAAGAGTGCTACCATTACTATCACCTCCCATTTGAATCATTGCAAAAGGACGGCTTATACCTTTATCATCTTTTAAACAATCAGAAAGTCCTTTTTTTGCCATTGATGTTTTACCAACTCCAGGTGGACCTTCAAAACCAAAACAATAGCCATCTTGTTGTCCATTGATCCATTGGCCAATAATTCTCTCTATTTGTTTCTTTGCTTTTTCGTGTCCATATACTGCATCATCTAATGTACTTTTTACATTTGTCATGTAGTCAGTTACTTGAGACATATTATCGTAAATTTCATTTATACATCCATCCAAATTCTTAATATTTGAAATAGTTGAAACGGATAATGTATTTATAGTTTCATTATAAATATCTGTATTTTCGGAAAGTTTACACATTTCAATAAATTTTTCAATTTCAGACTTTAATTCATCTTTATTCAATTGTGAGTATTTTATTTTATATATTTTATTGTGTTTATGTAATAACTTATTTATTATTATTATATTTTTTTGCAATTGTTTTTTATCACCTATTAGTAAATTTAATTTTATTTTTTCTATATTTTTTGAAGGGTCTTGGTTTTCTTTTATATCTTTTATTTCTTTTATATACTTTAAAATTTCCATGCTAGTATAACTTTCTTTACATGGTATTTCTGGAAAAGTTTTTGAAATATTGTATTTAATATAAATATCTTTGAATTGAGAACGATTTTTATCCATTATGTTTAAAATAGGTTCTCTCTTATATACTGAAAATGGTATCTTTAATAAACCATCCAAATATTGTCTTGACTTTGTTCCAGAATCCTCTGATTTTGCTTTTACTTCTTTTAGTTTCATCATGGCTTTTTCTTTCACTGTGTCACTTGTTTTAAGTAAACAAATTTGTTGTTCCAATGGTATTTTATTTATATCAAAATTAGATAAATCATTTGTATATTGTATTGTTTTTTTCATAGCTTGTTTAAAAAATTGTTTTATTGGCCAAGGAAAGCTATCAAACAGAATAGTTTGTTCTTGTGTATCTATTGTTCCATTTGTATCATTAGAGAGAAGATCATATAATAAATAAGCTAAATATTGACTTTCATAATTTGAAGAAAATATCAATAAATTAATCAAAGTATTTCTTTTCACATACATGTCATCTGAAATAAATTCTTTAACAATAATTGTTATTTGTTTTTGTATAATATTTTGTTGTTGTGTTATACAACCTGCGTATTTTGTATATACTTCATATTCATTTTCATGAATTAAATAATCTTTCAAATTTAATGATAATATGAATGAATGAAAATTTTCATTTTTAAACTCATTGTTAGTTGGTATATTTTTTTGTATATTATTTTTTTTATCTTTAATAAAGTGGTCATTTAAAAAATCTACACCAATATCATCTATAATACCAAATATAACTAGACTTTTTTTCAAAATAACATTATGAATAAATACTTTAATACCATATACTTTCATATGAAATTGTTTATAATGTGTAGATATATCATAACATGTTAAATTGGCCGTTTTTTCTTCTGTATTATCATTTATCTTAATTGAATTAAACTCTTCTTTTTTATTTGCTAACTTATAACCAGTAGGATGAAAATATTTTCTCAACATATCAAATTTACTTTCTTCTTTATCAGAATTAATAATTTTATTATTGTTTCCAAAGCAAATAAGAAGCAAATCTTCTAAACTTTCTGTACCATAACTTTTCAAAATACTAGATAAATCATTATTTATATTTTGTAAATAACTTACGAGTGTATCATTGTCTATTTTTTTAGTAGTTATTTCTTCTATTTTTTTACTAATTTCTCCTAATTTTTCTACACAATTACTGACATCACTAATTCCTAAAATATCAAAAAATTTATTTTTTTGAACGTGTAGAATTGTTTTTTTAACAACGTTTTTAAAAAAATCTATTTTTCTTTCTACTAGCGGCAAGTAAAAATTACTACTTTTAGAAATAATTGAGTTTTTTAAAATATTTTTTTTTGAAGTCATTGTTCCTATATATTCAACGGATTAATATTTTAGGATTGATTTCTAACGTCTTTAAGTAGGTTGCAAATATATTATTTCAAATGTATTTAAAGGTTTTTACATATTTATCTATTGATTAGTGTATTTTATAGGTCTTTCTATTTTTTCATATTTTGTCCTTCACATCTTCAAATAAAACATGGAAGATGAAAAAGTAAGACAATCATAATTTGCTTCATGATAATAGCGGTAATTATGCGGCAACAATAGAAGTTGTTGTTGATGCATTTGATGACATAATTTGATAATCAGAATATTTTGGATTCGTCGTGAACTCCGCAAAAAGTTGTTTTGCTGCAGCAAGTCCTGCAAGGGCAATTGATTCAGCCTTGGTTGGTGCACTTGCTTTTCCGTCAGATAATATAAGAATACGTGTAGTTTCAGGGGATGATAGTAAGTATGCTGTAGTGGTAATAGAAGTAATAGCTGAATATTTTTGACTTGGTATGGGAGAAGGAGTTGGTTGAGGAGGAGAAGGAGTTGGTTGAGGAGGAGAAGGAGGTTGGCTACCTTGTAATATCTTCGTTGTAAATGTTGCATCGGTTTGATAAACAAAAAAAGAAATAATATCATAATTAGTAGCAAATCCTTCTACAAAAGCACGTGAAATTGCTATAGTAGCGGCTTCAACAGATTCAAGTATTGTATTTCCTGTTGCGCTAGCCGAACATGTTTGAAGATCTCGTGATGCTCCTCGTGTAGCTACATTATTTCCGCTCTGAACGGATTGACACCCGCGTGCAAGAGTTTCATAATAAACCATTATACATAACAAATAGATAAATATTTTTACGAATAATATAACTAATACTTTATGATCTTTTTTCCTAAATATTGTTTTGAAAATTATTCAATATTCATATGTATTTTATTTTTAATATATTTAATGTATTTAAAGGTTATGATATATACTAATATATTGCAGTCATGGGTATTCCAAGCTATTTCAGTTTTATCGTGCGAAATCATGCGAAAATTATTAAAAAACTAGAAAATTCTACAATCCAAGTAGACAATCTGTATTTGGATTGTAATTCAATTATATATGATGCAGTGCGTAATATAGATTTTGCGTCTTTAAAAGAGACTGATGTAGATGCGATAATTAGAGCAGTATGTGCAAAAATTGACGAATATATATTCTTATTAAAGCCTAGTCAAAATGTATTTATTGCATTTGATGGCGTCGCACCAGTTGCCAAGTTGGAGCAACAACGTAGTCGCCGTTATAAATCGCTTTATCAGAACACTATTTCGCGTTCTATTTTTAAATCAGTTGGAAACGATCCCTGGAATACAACTGCCATTACACCTGGAACTATGTTCATGAAAAAGTTGAATGAAAAGATTCTATTACGTTATAATAATGCTACAAAATATGGTTTAAAAAAATTGTTAGTATCAGGTAGTGATGAACCTGGTGAAGGTGAGCATAAATTGTTTGAATATATCAGAACATTTCCAGAAGAACATCAGAATGTAAATACCATTATATATGGACTAGATGCGGATTTGATTATGCTTTCAATTAACCATTTGCCTATTAGCAATCAAATTTATTTATTTAGAGAGACACCAGAGTTTATTAAATCCATTAATTCAGAATTAGAACCAAATGAGACATACTTGATGGATATTCCTGAGCTGGCTCGTGTCATTACATTAGACATGAACAATGGCTTAGAAATGGATTCTATACAAGAAAAAAATCGTATTTATGATTATATTTTGCTATGTTTCTTTCTAGGAAATGACTTTATGCCGCATTTTCCTTCCGTTAATATTAGAACAGGTGGTGTAGATAAGATGCTAAATGCATACAAGGCAACTATTGGAGGTACACTTGAAAATTTAACGGATGGTAAGAAAATTATATGGAAAAATGTGAGAAAATTGGTTGAATTTCTAGCAAAAGTAGAAGAAGAGTTTATAAAAACGGAAACGAAGGGTCGCGACCGAAGAGAGAAACAAATGTTACCAGATTCCACACCTGAAGAAAAATACAAGAAATTTGAAGCAATTCCCACGTATGAACGTAGTCTGGAAAAATACATTAACCCTTTTAATCCAAATTGGCAAACACGTTATTACAAATCGCTATTCAATGTTGACATTGATGATGTAAGAAGAAAGCAAATTTGCGTCAACTATTTGGAAGGTCTTGAGTGGACTATGAAATATTATACAACCGGTTGTGCTGACTGGAGATGGTCATACAAATATAATTATCCGCCACTTTTTTGTGATCTTTTACAATATATCCCATATTTTGACACCGAATTTGTTATAAATAAACCGGCAAATCCGGTCACTGAATTGGTGCAACTATGTTATGTATTACCAAAGCAAAGTCTTAAATTTTTACCAGAAGGTCTATATAATAAATTATTGAAAGAACATGGTAACTGGTACGACATAGATTGCGACTATGTGTGGGCATATTGTCGCTACTTTTGGGAGGCACATGTGAACCTTCCACATATTGATATAGATGAGTTAGAGAAGTTTGTATCCACCTTTTAGAAAGGTGGAGCCAAATTTTGCTCAACTTTTTTTAAAAGTGGATTTTTTAAAGTGGATTTTTAAAGGTGGATTGGATAGGGTTGATAAATATAAGCTTTTACTAATTCTCTCTTTTTATAACCTCCTGTACAACAAAAATTTTGACCAGGTATTATTGGATGATGACAGCACGCTGAAGGGAAATTGCAATCATTATCTGTTTCACATTGTTTTTTAACGCCGTTTTTTTGGATCCATCTTGGCCACAACTGTGATAACGCAGGTATTTTATAAATGAAAGAATGATTTATTATTAAATGTGCAACTATAAATATATGTTGAAACTTCATATATATTTATATTACAAAATTTTTTGAATGATTTAATATATTTTGTCTAAGGGACTTAAAGCCGTCCGGGTCTGTTTCTCTCTACACTATGTAAGAGAATCCTTTATATTTCTTGAAAATGTAGAGAAAAAGGGTCCCTACAGGTGTAGGCCGACACTTTCATTTTTTCTTGGGAAAGTTTTTCCAGAAATTCAAAAATGGACATTTATTTTTGTCCATTTTTCAAAATGGGCGAATACTTTGCTGAAAAGGGCGACCGTTGTGACCATAATTGAATTTTATGGTCTGGTTACCAAAAAAATAATTTTAAAAATGTTAGCATAATTTTTTTTTGTATTTTAAAAAAAATGGTTTAGGAACTTTTCTTGTTTCAATATATGAAACAATTTGAAACAAATTTTAGTTCCAAAAGTTCGGCGAAATTTTATTGCGAAATTTGTGACTATTCTACATGTAGAAATAGTCAATACATGAGACATTTAGCCACATCAAAACATATAAATGAAACACAATTGAAACAAAATAGTACATTTAGTTCAAATACTTTTAAATGTAATTGCAATTTATTATTTAATAGTCGTACTTCTTTATGGAGACATCAAAAAAAATGCAAAATACAAGAATGTACAGATAATGATTGTAAATTAAATGAAGTGGAAGAACTAAAAGAATTTATGAAATATTTAATGAAAGAAAATTCTGAAATGAAAAATATGATGATTGATGTTATAAAGAATGGGACACATAATATTACTAATAATAATTCTCATAATAAGTCATTCAATTTACAATTCTTTTTAAATGAAACATGTAAGAATGCAATGAATATTACTGATTTTGTTGATTCTCTCCAATTACAACTTTCTGATTTAGAAAAGGTAGGTGAACTAGGTTATATTGAAGGTATATCAAATATCATTATAAAGAATTTGAAAGCATTAGACATAACATTAAGACCAGTTCATTGTACTGATAAAAAGAGAGAAACAATGTATATTAAAGATGAAAATAAATGGGAAAAAGAAGATGACAATAAATCCAAGTTACATAAAATGGTGAGAAGAGTTTCTAATAAAAACATTAACTTAATTTCTGATTTTAAAGAGTTATATCCAGATTGGAAGAAAAGTACTTCAAAAGTCTCTGATCAATTTAATGCAATTATTATAGAATCTATGGGAGGTGCAGGAGATAATGATTACGAAAAAGAAGAGAAAATAATAAAAAGGGTTGCCAAAGAAGTTTTTATTGATAAAATCCACCTTTAGAAAAGGTGGAGCCAAATCCACTTTTAAAAAAGTGGAGCAAAATAGTAATATTATAATTACAAAAAGGAATAATTTTGCTTTATCCTAATCAATAGATTTGGCTCCACCTTTATTAAAGGTGGATAGTTTAAATTATAATTATTTTTTAGAGAGAATAATTATAATGTCAAAACAAGTAGTAAGTGAAATAGCTAGTGTTGAAGCTTTTTTTTCTCTCTTACAGAATAATCCAGGACTGATTATCATCAAATTAGGTGCCGAATGGTGCGGGCCTTGCAAAGTTATCAAGCCAGCAGTTCATGGATTTTTTGCAGCCTCTCCACCCGAAGTTGTATGCGCTGATATTGATGTAGATCAATGCACACAACTATATATTTTTTTGAAATCCAAGAAGATGGTGAATGGTATCCCAGCAATCCTTTGTTATAAGAAAGGAAACACAACGTATATCCCAGATGATTCTATTACAGGTTCAGACCCTCAACAACTGCATTTATTCTTTCAACGTTGTGGTAAGAACTTGATGGATGCGTTGAATCCCCCACCAATCCGTCTATAAAACACATTTATATCTTTAAGTAGTTTATTTGTAATATTAATATATTCGGAATAAATATTGGAATATTTATTCTACATTTTTATAATTTTTTTAAAATATAAAAATATAACATTATAATATATGAAACCAGGCAGTTTATCAAACTTATTTATTCTATTTTTTATTCTTATTGTTGTAGGGTTCTTTTATAAACGATATACAAATAAGCTAGAAAACGAAGAAAGTGGAGATATGTATGAAGCTATTCAAAAGTATTTATTAGATGACGTAACTTTAGGTAAGAGTAAAAAGCCTATTTTATGGGTACATGTTCCTTATGATTATAACTCACGAAATTGGCTAAGTTTTGGATCACGTACTTCATTTGATTTAAATCAGCCTTATTTATATTTAACAATGCGCAGTATTATCAGGCAATGTGAGAAGTCATTTACTATTTGTATTATAGACGATGCATCCTTTAAAAAATTAATACCTGGATGGAATATTAATATGACTACGATTTCGGATCCTATTCTCTCTAAAATGAGAATGTTAGGAATTGCCAAGTTAATGTATATTTATGGTGGTCTTTTGTGTCCTCTCTCTTTTGTCTGTTTGAAAGATTTATTAGGGCTTTATCAAAAGGGCACTAGAGGTGATAAGTTGTTTTTATGTGAAATGATTGATAGGAATTCCAGTTCAGTAGATATGAATTTTTTCCCTAGTTTACAATTCTATGGCGCTCCAAAAGAATGCAATACAACTTTTGATTTAGTAAACTATATGCAGAATATTATTTCTAATGATTATACCGCGGAATCCATATTTTTAGGTGATTTTACAAGATGGTGTCAACAACGTATTGAACAAGGACAAATTAATTTAATAGATGGTACCAATATTGGCGTAAAAACGACGGAAGGAGATCAAATAGTGATTGATGACTTAATGTCAAACCATTACTTAAAAGTCCCGCAAGATGCATATGGTATTGTAATTCCTGCAAAAGAAATTTTGAACCGCAGGAAATTTGAATGGTTTGCGCGTTTATCGGAGAAACAAGTATTACAATCTGACACCATCATTGGTAACTACTTATTGATAGCAGTTGCGCCAGATGGGCCTGGTATTTTGGAACCATTACAGCCTTCTATTAACAAACAAGTTGAAAAAGAGTTTGTAGGATTTTGGAAAACGCCAAATTTTCCAGGTGTTTATGGTCTCAAACCTAACTTCTTGGGTGATAATATGCAAAATCTTCCATATCCTGGAAGATAAATTAATTACAATAATAATTTATAATTATAATGTTATTTATATTTATAAATGAACCACAAAGAATATATGAAAAAAGCATGCGACATAGCAAGTCTATCTATAAAACGAGGATGCGGGCCTTTTGGTGCAGTCATCGTAAAAAACGATACGCAAGAGATTGTAGGTAAAGGTCACAATATGGTTACATTATTAAAAGACCCCACTTTACATGCGGAAATAGTTGCTATTCGCGATGCTTGTTCCACACTGGAAGACTTTAAACTGGAAGACTGCACTCTTTACACAAGTTGCGAACCATGTCCAATGTGTCTGAGCGCTGCTTATTGGGCTCGTATTCCAAAGATTTATTATGGAAATACAAAGATAGACGCAAAAAATATAGGATTTGACGATGCGTTTATTTATGAAGAACTGAATAAAGATCCAGATGATCGTTATTTGGAAATGATTCATTTAGAAGATTCAAGTGAGTACGCAAAAAAAGCATTTGATGAATGGACACAAAAGCTAGATAAAATACCATATTAAATCTTCAAGAGTGTAAATAAAATAATAAAAAATAATAAAAAATAATAAAATATCATTATATTTTATTATAAATAAATTTGTAAATAAGTTAACACATATTGGAGATATGATCGCAGTTCCATTTTTTATTTTAATGACTATTTATTTTTACAACTTAGAAAATAAAACACCTTTAGAATATTTACTATTTTTATTCAGTTTAGCGTGTTTTTTGATAGATGTTACGTTTTCCTATTTTTATGTATTTGGAAAGACAAAATCCAATAAATAATTTTATACATGTTCAATAAAATTAAATTCCCAGTCATTAAACAATCCGCCGTTGACTAGATGCATTATTTGTGGAACATTTCTATTTTCAATTTCATATAATTTATCATCTAGTGAAACCTTTGTTGATTCTAAAAATTGTATTTTTTTATTTGTTTCTTGTATTTGCAACATTTTTCTAGTGGTTACATTATCATAATTAATTAGATTAGGATAAAAAATAAATCTTTCATCTATACCTGAACGTAGATTATTTGATATATATTTTACGACATACAAAAGAGAAAATAGAATGATCCAATACATTATATACAGGCTACATATCTATTTAAATAGTAATAAAAGATACTTAAATAGATAACATTATTAATAATAATAATGTCAGAAAATACTGATTGTCTTGTGCTAAAAATTGAAGAACATGATATAGATACTAAAAGGCTAGATACGACGATGTATATTTTATATGATAAGAAAGAACATTGTTTTGTAATAAGAGGACAACGTTTTAGCAAGAGTATAGATTCTTGCACATATTCGTTTAATTGCGAGTTTGCAGAAGAGTTAGCGGATTTTATATCCTTTGTTATCTGCGAGAAAAATCAATGGTCGTATACTTTGTATAACTATGATAATCTACCACATACATCAGATGAAATAAACTATGATTTTTTTAAAAGAAATGATTCAAAAGTGTATGAATTAACTGGATATGATCGTCAAAAATTTAAGAGAAAGGAACTTCTAAAAAAATTAAGAATGTTGAGAAATGTGTTTAATTATTATAATTAAATTAAGAATTTTATATTATAAATGAACGATACAATGTCATTACTTTTAGCAACAGGTATTCTAGCCGTTGGTGGTTTAGGTTTATTTATGTATAAGAGTGATTCACATGATAAAAGCGATAATGAAAGTTATTTTGATTTTGATTTAAAAAGTTATTTTGGAAATTCCAATGATGAAAAAAATGAAGACGATTATGAAGATGAAGATGAAGATGAAGATGAAGATCCTGAGGTGTATGAACCGCCTAAAAGATCGCGAGGTAGCAAGACAAAGAGTACTAGAAAAAGTTCCGGAACAAAAAGAAGATACTAAATCCACCTTTAATAAAGGTGGAGCCAAAACAACCTTTTCCACATTTTCTCATTTAAAATACGCGTTGCTCTAAATTTACAAAAAATAAGAAAATTGATAATTATATTTAATGAGCATTTTACACTCTTGAAGATGTAAAATAAAATGGTTTACTTTTTTACTAAAAAACAATTAGATAATTTCAAGTCAAAAAACACTTGTAATATCAATCGTAGTGCTAACAGATTTGCTATCCAACACCATAAAGACCCCCAAGTGTTAGTTTTATAATATGTATAATAAATTGTAAGAACTATTATTAAATACACGCTAAATGTAAAATATTGTTTTTGATATAAAATTAATCCTAATATAAAAGAGAACCATATAAAAGTAATAGATGTGGGAAAACTTAACCAATTCCAAGCCAAATGACCATTTGATGCTTTACTCATTAAAAAATCAATTGGAAAATAAACTGCACAAAACATACTAAACACAAGATATAAAGCAATAATCCATGTTTTTATTTTATTATCAACATTATAACACGATAAAGTATAAAAAATTGGTTGTACAAATATTAAGAACAACCCTATTTTTGATAAAAAATTGTTCATTTTTTTATTATTCAAATTACCCCAAGCAAAATATTCTAATAATTGCATTGAAATGAACGAAAGAAAATATAAATAACTATAGAACTTAATTTCATTATTAAAATAAGCAAATGATATTCCAAATAAACTAAATAAAAATGTATTCAAAGATATTTTTGGTTCCAACACATATAAAATATAACTATAAATAATAATTTATAGTTATTTACACCCTTGAAGATTTAAATGAGAAAATGTGTAAAAAGTTGAGCAAAATGAATCAAATTTGGCTCCACCTTTCCTAAAGGTGGATAAGGCGGAAGGATTAATTGTGATAAATGTAATACTGAATGCTATAATCAGATTTGATGTAAATAATTTGAGACGTGTATATAATTTTGTTATAATTACATATTTGTCGTAAAATTGTGCTAAATGAATTGTAAGTCAACTTTTTTTCCAAATACTTTTGTTTAGATAAAAAATAATAAGGTTTACAAACTTCAAAAAATTTTTGTATTACTTCATTATAAAGACCTTTTTTAAACGCATCCAAATTAAACGTGTAATGTTTCTCATTTTTCAGACATATTTTGTCCAATACTTCAAAAAATAACGCATTAGGTATTTTATTTTTAAATATTTGTGATGTCATAAATATATAATATTATTATATAAAAAATATATTAAAGATAAAAGTTTGTAATTATATTTTTTATATTTTGTTGTTTGTATTGCTTAATAGTTGAATTAAATTATTTGTAAATAGTGATAACTCAATATCATCTTCATGAATATTATGAAAAATAGTAATATATTTGCATATACACGGAATAATAATATATTTTTGTTCATCTGATAATATTTGTGTTGTTTTAATAAAAACGAAATAGTTATCAAGAATATCCATTACAGAATATCCTTTATCGTAAATATCATAAATAATGGTTAGTGCTTCTTTAAGGCAATTGTTTAAAATAAACGTAGTGTACTCTTCAAATATTAAGAAACTAATATTGGAACACAATTGTATGGCTAAAGAAAGCGTTATTTTTTGGTTTAGTAGTTTAAATTTTTCCATATAATTAATAAGTACTTTCATGGTATTATTTGAAATGCTAACTATAAATTCTTTTGCATCATTATCAATTTCTATATTTTCTTTTATTTGAATATCTTGAATTTTTTCTTCAAGATTTTCTTTGTTAAGTGGTTTAATACGAACAATAGTTAGACGAGATTGTAGACTTTCAATTACTTTTTGAATATTACTACAAGAGGATATAAAGTGTACATTATGACTATATTTATCAATGCAATTACGAAAAACTTGTTGACTTTGTTCATTAATAAGATCAATATCATCTAAAACAATAATTTTTTTTTTATTTTTTATGTTTGAACATGTTTGACAAAATGTTTTAACATCTGTTCTATAATAATTGATACCTTGTTCCTTTAGACTATTAATATAAAGAACATTTTCTTCATATTCTTTTGAATTATATCCTACATAATACTCGCGAATAAGTGCATTCAATATGGTTGTTTTACCCGAAGCAATATCACCAATCAATAGAATGTTCATACTATCTAATAAAATAAGTGTTTTTAGCATATGAATAACATTATTATCATTTCCGAAATCTTTAAAATGCAAAGGTTGAAATTTATGTATAAATAACTTATTACTATTCATTAATTATATACGTAAATAATTATTTAAGTATATCTTTATTAATAATATTAATGGCAGAAAATTTTTACAATGTTTTAGGTATTAGTGAAAAAGCTTCGCAAGATGAAATTAAGAAAGCTTACAGAAAGCTACAAATGAAATGGCATCCGGATAAGAATCATGGTAATCAAGAGGCAATTAATATGACACAAAAAATAAATGAAGCTTATGAAACTTTAAGTGATGAAAGAAAGAGAGAAGAATATGACAATCCGAATCCATTTTCAAGGATGAATAGTATGGGAGGACATGGTGGAATGGAAGTGCCAATGGATGATATTCTAAATATGTTTTTTGGAGGAGGTGGTAATCCATTTGGTGGATTTCCAGGAATGCCAGGAATGCCAGGTATGGGTCAAATACCTGGTATGCCACCAGGTGCCAGAATTCATGTATTTAATGGTGGAATGCCTATGAATTTTCATCAAGCCATGCAAAAACCAACCCCTATTATTAAAAATTTAAATGTATCTATGGAACAAGTTCTTACTGGTGCTAATATTCCACTTGACATTGAGAGATGGACCATGGAAAATGGTATGAAAGTACATGAATCAGAAACCATTTATGTTTCAGTACCACAAGGTATTGACGATGGTGAGATTATTGTTTTGAGGGACAAAGGAAATATTTTGAGCGAAACTTCTAAGGGAGATGTAAAACTATTTATAAAAGTAACAAATGAAACCTTATTCAAAAGGTCTGGATTAGATCTAATTTTAGAAAAAAATATTACACTTAAAGAGTCTTTGTGTGGGTTCACTTTTGAAATCAAATATTTGAATGGTAAGAGTTATACATTAAACAACAATAAAGGTAATATTATACCACCAGAATACAAAAAGGTGTATCCAAATATGGGTTTAACCCGAGAAAATCATAAAGGTAACATGATAATTCACTTTCATGTAGATTTTCCAGAGAAATTGTCTTCAGAGCAAATTGATAAGCTCATAGAGGTTCTTCCACCTTTAGAAAAGGTGGAGCCAAAATCACAACTATTTTAGAAAAGGTTGATACAAACTGATTATTTGGTTTATATTTTGCTCCACTTTTTCTAAAATGTTGATACAAACTGATTATTTGGTTTATATTTTGCTCCACTTTTTCTAAAAGTTGATTTTCTAAAAGTGGATACAAACTGATTATTTGGTTTATATTTTGCTCCACTTTTTCTAAAAGTGGATAAAGTGGAAAAACAACTTAAAGACATATTAGTAATACAAATTGGGTGACAATGAGATGCATCCGTTAGGCGATTCCCGGATGTGTTCTGTTATCAGGCAGAACAATTTGTAGATTGTATTTTTATGTGAAACTGCAGTTTCTAATAAGCCAATAAATAGACAAATTAACATTTCTAATATGTTGACGAACATTGTGAAAGACTCATAAACCCTAACACCAGTAAGCTAGTGGTAAACTACTTGTTTACCAAACAAGTTTCCCGTGTTCGATTCACGGCTGGTGTAAAATTAAAATATATAATATTTTATATATATTTTAATATTTTTCTATTATATTGCCTTTATCATTATACACCCATATTTCATAAATATAACCTAATTCTTTAGCTGTATTTTGTTTCAGAAATACACTTTCTTTTTTTATTGTCCAAGAAGATTTAATTTCTATACATCTATTTTGTGATGGAATATAAATATCTACATAATGTCTGTGTTTTTTACTAAGTTTGTCATTGTACCATATTTCAGGAACATTTTTACAACCAGTTATTATACAATTTTCATCCATTTTTTCAATTTCAATCAAGTCGCGTAATGCAAAAGGTTCGTAACCTTGTACTTTTACAATTTTACCTGATGGAAAAATAAATTCTTTTAGTCTAAAACCACTTTGTGTAATTTTTTCAGCTATTTCTGGAATTTGTGTTGTAGATTCACAACCATATTTTTCTAAATTGTTTTTAATTTTAATTTCTTGTATATGTTTTGATTTAGAAATATGATCTACTCCATATTTTTGAATACATGTATTTTTAATTTTATTTTTAATTATGTAAGAATTTCTAAAATTAGTAGTTCCATATTTTTCAATGAGTATATCGTTTTTTTCTTCTTTCGTTAATATTTTTTTTGGTATCATATTATATTTTTGTATAAGAGTTACCATAGTTTTATCTTTAACTATTTGCGATTTTGCTGGATTATCAACCCCATATTTTTCCAGAGAGGTTTTTTTGACTTTATTTTTTATTTCATCTGATTTAGAAATATGTGTTACTCCATACTTTTCTAATATTGTAATTTTATATTTAATAATACCATATTTTAAAGCACAATTTTTACATAAAAATGATTTTGTTTTGAAAAGAATATGAAACTTTTTATAATAAAAATTACTACAATTTTCTCCTAAGCAAACTCCCTTTAATTTTAGTATTACAATTGACATTTTTTTCGTTAAATTCTTCTGAAATTTCTATTTTATTTTCTTCGCAAAAATTTTGTAAAAAATCAAAATTATATCTAATTTTTTGAGACATTATAATAATTGTTAATATTATATTTTTAAGTAATTAATGCGAATTATTATATTAATTATTTTCTTTTTCTTTTCTTTTTAAATAAGCCTTTTTATTATACTCTTTTCTCTTTTCACTAGAAACTACAATATTATTCTGAATATTATATTCTTTTATTTTTTGCTTAATTTCATCTTTATGATTTTTATAATATTTTTTATTTCTATCTGGAGAAGTATACTTTTTTAATTTTTCTTTCAATTCAATGTTTTCATTTTCTAGTAATAAATTTTTTTCTTTTAAAATAATATTTTCTTTTAAAATAATATCCATATAAATAATATATAATATTTATTTTAAACTATTTAAAAAGTAATATATAGTTAATATGTAAATAAGTAAAGTTATTTACATAGGGCTCGAGTTGCATAGTGGTATTGCATTTCTCTTGTAAAGAAAAGATCACGTGTTCGATTCACGTCTCGAGCTAGTTATAATTAAATATTTAGGAATACTTAATTATACTTAAATAATAAACTTTAGAAAATCAAATTTGGCTCCACCTTTTTTAAAGGTGGATTTTTATAAAAGTAGAATATATGGCAGGCCGCTCAAAAAAAGTTCGAAGTATCCAATCGTATATCAATCATATTGATAACCATACCTTTTCAGGTCCTATGAAAAGTGGTACCGCACCAAGTATTGGTAAGACACATAATTATTGGCACAATTATCTAGTAAGATGTAATCAAGATCCCAACCAGGTGAAGAAAAGTTATGCTAACATGGTTTTCTTAAATATAAACTCAGCTCATACACCAGTATCAGCTGGATTTAGACCAACAACAAATTATAATTATAGTTATAACGCACCACCAGGTGTGCAATTTTATGATGCAAATGTGAAATATGATAATCATTATTACAGGCCTTATAATCATCCAATAACAAATAACCAAACGATAATAGATAATCAAAGAATACCTGTATCTAAACATATGACGGGTTTCGTGTCAAAATAATTTAATTTTTAAGAATTTACTACAGATACATTAAGAAAATTTTCATAATTATCTTGAATACTATTATTATTAGAAGATTCATTTTTACTGCAAATAATGTTAGGAAAAAATCTTAAAAAAGGAACTCTATAACCATAACATTGAATATTTATAGACTCATTCTCTCTAAGTGTATTCCAATCTTCAATAGAATCCCATTTCCAATACCAAAAACTATTATTGACATTATAGTGCTTATTATTTTCATCAATAATCATAAATTGGGTGTTTGAATTTTGTGTAAATGTATATTTTTTATGAATTTTTATAGTATCTCTCTTAAAAGTACTATAAGAATACAAAGCATGACCACCTAAACCAATACCAGATATAGCTAGTTGATCTTCTATCGGTATATTTTTCATTATTTTGGTAAACCCATGTAGAAAGGTCCTTGACATTATTTATAATAAATAAGTTTCTTTAAATCTATTATAAATATATTTATACGATTATTTGATTTATCTAGGATAGGAGATATAAAAGAAGATGCAATCAGTTGATGGTTTATTTTTTTTATTAAATAATAATATTAGAATATATTATAAATGAGTATTCAAGAACAATGTGGATTAAAAGCACAAGAAATTACAAAAAATATTATGGAACAAAATGGTTCTAATGCGTTTCAAATAAATGAGGCAAGTGAAAACGCGTATAAATCAGCTATAGCTTCTTATGATGCGACCCTTGCTGCAAACAAAGGAGTAACAACGAATGAAGTAGAAGCAACAAAAACAGCATTTACTTCATCTGTAACGGCAAGTTCTGTTGCGAGTGTCACTTCCACGTTAATTCAAAACACAATTGTTTCAAATACAACTCTTTATCTAGCGCAAAAATTTAGTTTTGAAAAACCAATATTAGACACATATAACTATTATTGGGATTTATATCCTGATTTATTTGGAAGAATCCAAATAGTTTATACAGATATAGACGAAAATGGTAATCAAATTATAGATAATAAAATAATTATACAAAATAATATTAAATATTTGAATGAATATTATAGTAAGGGATACAAACTTTTTATTGGATTTTGTATATCTACTATATTAAAAGGTGTGTTGCCATGGTTTGAAACTATTGGTATAGAAGCCAAAGGTATTTCTATGACAAGTTCCGCAATTTCTTTAAATTTTCCAAAATCAGTGTATAGATTAGCAATCAGTGATAATAAAATAGTTGACTCATTGAATTCTATATTAACAAATGCTAGTAAAATATATTATGTTTATAGTGAAAATCAAATAGCAAGTCAAGATACGTTATTGTATTTAGAATCATTATATCCTGGTAAAATAATTCTTTATTCTGTAAAATTTAATTCAAGTAATTTGACTCTGGTAAATATTCAAAATTTATATAAAGATGTTGATGCGAATTCTATTACAATTATGAATATGTTTATAGATACACAACAATCCGATTTTGTAAATTTATTTAATGATAGTTATCCAATGCCAAATTCCACTTTTGATATATGTCAAAATAATCCTCCAAAAATCAATGAATCTTCAAAAAATGCTTTAATAAATAAATATACTTTCTTGAGTAATGTATCTTTCTCAACTTCTAAATTATTTCGTGATGGTTTAGATAGTTTAAAAGAATTATTTTCTACATATGTTCCAAATGCATTATTATTAATTAATAAATTAGCTGTAAATGGTAATATTAAAACATTACCAGCTCATAATTCTATCTTAGAATTTGATGAAAATAATGATATTAAATATTTCACCTTTTTAAATAGTATTTATTCAAAAGATGATAAAGGAGAATATTATTACAAACAATATTTTTACTCAGTATATGATCCTATTGTTGGTAAACAAATCTTTTATGTGAATAATTAATACTAAAAACTTTTATTTATAATAAATTAGTTTCTTTAAATCTATTATAAATATATTTATACGATTATTCGTTTATCTAGGATAGTTTGTAGCAGGAGATATAAAAGTAGTATTACTACTACCATTTGTCGGTAATTCAAAATAACCATTTGGATTACTAGTATAGTTATCATACCTTCCTAAATATTGAAAATAGTTACAACAACTATTATGTGTGCCATTGCTATTAGTGTATACAGAAGCAAGTCTATTTTTTGCACGGCGATTTGCAGTAGAAGATGCACCTACACCTCCAGTTCCTGGTTTAAATTTATTATATAAATAGTTAGGTTGACCACAAGAACAATTAGTAGTAATATTGGCACCAGCAGTGAATTTTGTACTGCGTCTTGCGCCAACACCGACGTTTTTCTTATATAAAAATCCAGGGAAATTAGTGGCACTTCCATACCAAAATTGTCCATTTGAGTTACTTCCTGTTCCAAATCTATTAGGCATACTACTTACAATAGTATAATATTAAATTTTCTACCTTTTCCACCTTTTCCACCTTTTCCACCTTTGGAAAAGGTGGAGCCAAATATACTTTTTCCAAAGGTGGAGCCAAATCTACTTTTTCCAAAGGTGGAGCCAAATCTACCTTTTCTAAAAGTGAAGCCAAAAATTTATAAAGTAGTTACAATTTGGCTCCACCTTTTCTAAAAGTGAAGCCAAAAATTTATAAAGTAGTTACAATTTGGCTCCACCTTTTCTAAAGGTGGATTAGGATATACGTCTAGTAGGGATTTCATTTGAAACAATATAAATAGAATTTTCAGTAATAACAATATATTCATTGCCAGATTTGTAAAACTTAGCAATAGTACTAGTATATTCATCTTCACTCTTCACAAGAAGCTTTTCTCCATTCTCTCTAGCACCTACCAACGCCTTTTTATCTAAAGAAGGTGTCCAATAGTCTAAAAGGATCGGTTTATCATCAACAATAGCAAGCTTAGCAGCATGCTTTAATGTAACATCAGAAGGAAGTCTGTAATTTAAAGCAGCATTATAAGTTTTTTGTTCTGCAGACATTTTATATAATTTAAATTTATAAATCTTTAAATACTTATATATTTAAAGTATTTTAAGATAAAATAAATAAAAGAAACTAATATAATGAAAAAAACTATATCTATTAAAGACAATAACTTTTCATTAACAAATTCAGAAAATTATAAGAAAAATTTAGACTATGATTTATCTGAAATAACAAACAAATATGCACAATTAATTATTGAATATACAAATTTTATTAATGAAAATATAAAAATTAAAAATAAAAGTTTTGCAAAATTTATTATTATACGTGGTCTAGACACAATAACACATGTATTTAACTATATATTGTATTTTACTAAAAATTTAGAAGTTACTTATTATCATTGTCAAAAGTCATTTTATTTTTATATTGAATTTGTTGGACAAATAACGGAAGATGATAAAATATTCCTTCAGTTAACAACAAGAGATGCTACTATGTATGTATACAAAAAAACAATTTTTGATATTAATAATGAATTGAAAAAACAACATATTAATAATTCAAAAGAAATACGGGATAAAATTGAAATAATTATTAGCTATATAAAACTTTATCAAAGTTATTTATTAAAAATTATTCAAGTAGATATAATTGAAATAGAAAAAATGGCTCATATAGTAAAGTTAACAGATAAATTAAATAAATTAGTAGATAAATCAAAAATAACTATTTTAGAAAATATAACAGAGCAATTATTCTATAAAATAGAAGATATTGATACCTTTTTTGAAATAAACCATTTAATTGTTAAATATTTTTTAAAAAATCCGAACATATTAGAAAAAACAAAAAATAAAATCATGTTAGAATTGTTTGACGAAAAAATAGAAGAATCTAACGAAAAGTTTGTAGAATGGTTATTAACATAATGATGTATATACGATAAATTTATATAATAAAATATTTATATTTATTATATGATACATACAAATAGTATTCATCAAAATCCAAAGTGTTTAAAATTTGGGAAATATATTGAAGATATTAATTTGATTATACATGGTCAAGGAGTTATTATATTTGATGCTTCCAATAATTGTGCTTTAACTTTTTTAAATAACAACAATGAACCTGGACTGCATGTCTACTTTACAGATTCTGGAGTAAATGTACATATGGTACCAAGTAATGAACCATTAATTGACAAAGAAAACACAAAAGGTATACTTATGAACGTGAAAGGTGCCTACTATTGGTTTAGTCTTGATGCACAAAATCAGCGTTTATATGCTGGTATCGGAGAAGCTCGTCAAGAGAATATTATATATTCTTACCAGTTTCCAGAAGAAAATAGAGAGAATACAAAGTTATTTTTAGAAAGTTTTGTAAAGGTAAATGCATACAGAATGCAGGTTACTAATATATTACGTGATCCAATCACAAAAAAAATACCTCTTTTAGTAAAAAATGTAGATGACCTTACGATGGAAATTATTGCTCTCGGCTCATACATACCGAAAGCAAATCTATCTATTATGTCTCAAAAATTATATGACTGCATTGCGGGTAAACAATTTAATATAAATACACCTGATTTTCATGATTTTACCAAAGCAATAGAATATAGTATTTCTACACCTGGTAAATGGTGTTATGAATGTCTTAAACAGAAAGCAACAGAATTTGACAAAGAAAAACCTGATTATAATGAGACATATTTGCGTATCACATTGGGAGAGAATAATGGTGAGTCACCAGGTATCCCATATGTAATGGAAATATGGCCTGTCGGACATTATTCTCCTATTCACAATCATGGTGGTGCCAGTGCAATTATTCGTGTGCTTAATGGATGTATTAATGTGAGTCTTTTCCCATTTTTAAGCAGTGATTATATAATACCATTTGCTGTTACCAATTTTGAAAAAGATGACATCATGTGGATAAGTCCAACATTGAATCAGGTTCATCAGCTTAAAAATTTAGATACAAACAAAGATACATGCATTACTATACAATGTTATATGTATGAAACAGACGATAATAAACATTATGATTATTTTGACTATTTAAATGGAAGTGGTTTTCAACAACCATTCGAACCTAATTCAGATATGGAATTTATTGAATTCAAAAAAATTATAAAGAGTGAGTGGTCTAAAAAAGGATTGTGTAAATTAACTATAACATCTTAAAATATATTTATATAATGTATAATAAAATATTTATATTTATTTTTCTACTTCAATCAAAATATTCTTTTTTCTGATTTTTTTCTTCTTATCTTTATTATCGTCATTTACTTTAACATGTTTTTGATAAATATTTCTATATTCATTAATAAGAACAACTTTGAGGAATTCGTAAATAATTATTAGTACCTCTTCATCACATCTTCCAACAATTAAAACACTTCCAGTTCTAAAAATCATAAATGATACTTCCATGACATTTTTATAAATATGTTTATTTTCTTCGGTAATTTGAGAACCACTTTGTATTCCTATATCTGGATTATAATAAAATTTACATTGAATACCTGGATAAGAACATGGATCATAAATAGCTTGAATGTTATATTTTGATTTAAGTATATCATACAAAATTTCTCTATTGATATAGAACCCACAATTAAAATTAGAGTTAATTAACACAGTTTCATTACTATTATCTTTGTAAGCAAGTGTAGTATTTACGTATGGTTGGAGTGTATCCAATACTTGTTGCATTACCAACCCAAATACTGATTCACATTGCACACCTGGAATTTCTAATTTTCCGGTATTAAACACCTTTACGTGAAATTCTTTAAATGTTATATCTACTTTCATGCGAAGTATAATTACGAAACAATTATAAAATGCGCTCTTCTTCTTACAACGATAACTCAAAATATCTTTTCTTGAAATACCTATACTTATTTTTCGCGTATCCTTGAATTTTATTCTACCGGCAGGATTATCAATATGTGTAATTATATGCTCATCAAAATAAAATTCTGACTTCAATTTTTCTTGTATAAAAGCTAAATCTTCAACGAATAATGAGTTAAATTTCATTTGTTTTTTAATTACACCATCACATTGTTTTGCATAAGGAATTATAGGGATTTGCCAAAATAATTCTTTTAAATCAATGTGTGTATTTAAATAAGCAATCTTTGTTTTAGTTGAAATATAAATACTACTTGCTTTAGGCGGTTCATTTTCAAATTCATTTAATAAATTTGCAGAAAGTAGCTCTTCACTAGATGACGACAAAACTTCGTTTATATCAACTTCATCGTCAGTTGTTGTATCATCATTATTATTACTAGATGATATAAAATCTGCCCATTCATTGTCTATATCCATTGTAATGGCCATTATACTAGGTAATATGATGTCTTTAAATTCTTTAAATTAAATTTATTTCAATTATTTTATATATTATATAATATAAAGAATGCAAACTAGTAAATGCAATGAAAGAAGTAGAAATATACCAATTAAGAAAAACTTATCTACACCAAATAAAATAATTTCTACAAAATCTGAATATAGTATGAAACAAAATTTATTTGATCCATCAAAAAGCTCTCCTCCAAATAATTTTTTGAACAAATTACAAACAAGAATAAAAATTTATAACAATATTAATAACAATAACTATAACAATATTTATGTAGATAATATGGATGTTAGTCTTGATAATGAATAATAAATATAAACATTATTATTTTGTATTTGAGAATGCATTAAATTTTCAACAAAATTTAAAAACTGCGCGCTTAAATATTCACTATGATTACGAATAATATAATTGAGAAAATCTTTGATTATATTTTTTTTGTCAATATTATAATTTATGCTTATATTTTGAACAAATAATTGTATTTTTTCTATATTTTCTCTCTTTATTAGCATATTTAGTAACTGAATCCACACATCATTATCTATAATTTTAATTTTTTCTATATCTAACTTTACTAAGTCTTGGTTTGACTGCATAAAATTAATCATACTACGAATATCTGACTTGTATAATTTTTGAATAGAGGATAACATTTTTTGTGACATGTTTAAATTTTCACTAATAGATATTTTTGTTAAAAATTGAATGATATCTTCCTTTGGTAACTGATTAAATCTTAAACGGATAAACTCATTTTGTAGACCTTCGTCTATTTTACTTATATAGTTACATATTAAACAAAAGCGAACATTATTTGAGTAATTTTGAAGTAAATACCTTAATGCTTGTTGTGCATTTTTTGTCATATAATCAACTTCATCTAAAATAACAAACTTCATTCCTGTGTTAAATAATGGTTTTGAATTTACAAAATAGTTGATTTGATTTCTTATAATATCTATTCCTCTCTCATCAGATGCATTTAGATGTATAATTAGATCCTTATTTTTGTTGTTCAGTTTTTCTTGATAGGAATTGATCAAGTTGATAATAGTTGTAGTCTTACCTGTACCAGGAGGTCCATAAAATAACAAATTAGGGAAATAAGATGTATCTATGATATTTTTGAGAATTTGTTTATTCAGTTTGTCTAGAACAATATCTTGAAAAATTTTAGGTCGGTATTTCTCAACCCAAACGTATCCATTATTTGTCATTATATTATTATAAACCAATTTATTTAATACATAATTTATTTTTGAATAAATTATAAATAATAAATAATATAAACATTATATTATTCATACAAGTATATAATGTTTAATGATCCAATATATAATAAAATATTTGTTATCAAGAATGATAATGGTATTATTGCTTTTTACAATGATTTAGAAAAAGCAAAGAATGAATTAAAAAAAATTTATAATAAAACAACTGATTTTAAACACTATTGTTATGAAATAAATGTATATAAATTGATTGATAATGAATATATAATGACAACATTAAAATACACATATGAATTTGATAAATTTTCAACTAAAAAAATCATTGATGCCATGGAACTTTCATAAAAGTATATCAAAATATAATTTGAATGTAAATATTAAAGATAATAAAATATACTAAAACAAATAGAATGACGATGAGCTCACAGACTACATGTGGATATTTGGAACTAATTATAGGTCCTATGTTTAGTTCTAAGACGACTACTCTTTTGGAAACTTACAAGAAATGTCAATTTTGTAATATTCCGGTATCTATTATTAATCATACTTCTGATACTAGATATCATGACACTCTAATATCAAGTCATGATAAAGTAATGGCACCATGTTTACAAGCAAATAAACTAGCAGACATTTGGACGAGAGAAGGTTGGTTTGAATCCGGTAATCACTCCGATATTTATGCAAACAATTTACTTAGAAGTGCAGAAGTTATATTAATTAATGAAGGTCAATTTTTTTCAGATTTATTTGAAGTAGTAGTTGACATGTTGAAGCATAATAAAAAAATATATATTTGTGGATTAGATGGCGACTTTGAGAGAAAAAAATTCGGATCTATTTTGGATTTAATTCCACTTTGTGATAAAGTAAGCAAATTAACTTCATTATGTTCTTTATGTAAAGACGGGACTCCTGCAATATTTTCAATGCGTTTAACTGAGGAAAAAGAACAAACTATTGTTGGTTCAAACAATTATATACCTGTTTGTAGAAAATGTTATATTAAAAATATGAAAAATAACATTTAACTTTTTTAAATATATTTTAAAATGATTTAAATCAAAATATGTAATACTTATATAAATTAATAAAATGGTTAATAAAAAAGAGGTAGTTAGTAATGACACTAATGTTGTCATAAAAAAACGAGGACGTAAATCTAAAAAAGAAAAAGAATTAGAGTTAAATCAAACACAATTAGAAATAGAAAAAGATGTAGAAAAACTAGACTCTTGTAATAATGATAATATAAATGTTATAATTGAAGATACTGAAAAAGAAGTTATAACTATAGATAACATAGATAACATAGATAACATAGATAACATAGATAATTTATTAGAAAACGATACTCTATCAGATATAGATAATAATGAAATTATAAATGATAAAACTCTTTTATCAAAAAATGAAAAAGCGGCTCCCAAAAAACGTGGACGTAAACCAAAAGGAGGAAAAATTATCCAACAAATAGTTTCTAATGATAATAACAAAGTAGTCAAACCAAATGTAATATTACATCTAAAATGTTCATTAAAAGACTTGTATACAAATTCATTGTTAGAAAATGATATTCAAAGTTATAATTTTTCTAATGCAACTCAGTTATCTTATGATATACTTAATGAAAATAATGCATTTAATAATAAGGTTGACAAACTAATTATGTTGAATGAAAAGTGTAACGATAATGAAACTGATTGTGATAATGATATTAAACAAAATAAAGATAATGATATACGCGATATTTGGAAGAAACTTAAAATATTAGAACATAATTTACATACAAATAATATATGCGACAAAAAGTCTGCATGTTTTTGGTGTACATGTGATTTTGATAACCCACCAGTGTATATTCCAAAACATAATATTAAAGAGACTTATCACGTATATGGTTGTTTTTGCAGTCCAGAATGTGCAACCGCGTATTTAATGGAAGAGCATATTGATAGTTCTAGCAAATTTGAAAGGTATCATTTAATGAACCATATTTATACAAAAATATATGATTACAAGAAAAATATTAAACCAGCACCAAATCCTTATTACATGTTAGATAAATATTATGGTAATTTAAGTATTCAAGAATATAGATCTCTTTTAAGAAATGAGCGTCTCTTCCTAGTAGTAGATAAACCATTAACGCGAATTCTTCCAGAATTACATGAAGACAATGATGATTTCATTATTAATAATAAAATAATTCCATCTAATACATATCAAATTAAAAAGAAGCTGCAAAAAAAACAAACCAAGAATACTATTTTAAGTGAGCAGTTTGGTCTACATCAATAATATACTAATACAATTTTTATTTAGTATATTATTCAAAAGAATAAAAAATTATTTTATCATATATTTATAATATGGAAGACCCAGTTAAACTTGAAGACTATGAAGATGATTTTTCTTTTTATAATATTAATTCTCTTATTGATTTTGTGAATAATAATGTAATTCAATTGTTATTATTTTTACTCGTATTTATCATCATTTATATTGTAGATCATATTTCAAATTTTAATACAATGTTAATGGCAATACAACAACAACAATCAATAAATCAAGAACAAAAGTTACTAAAAAAATCTAAATCTAATTCTAAATCTAAAAAATAAATCTAATAAAGTTTTCTAGCTTCACCTTTTTCTGCACGCTCCTTATAGTCTTGCATATTACTATCTAATTTAATACGCAATTGTTTGTATATTTCTTGATTAATAGATTTAACAGGTGTTTCCTTTTTTTTAGGAATACCTAAATATGATTTGATTGTAGCTATTTCATCAAAATCATGTTCTATTAGTTTCTCTCTTGCGATCTCTTCGTTATAACTAGTTTGTCTCATTACCATTTGTATTTTTTCATCTATGAGCTCCGTTTCTACTAAAGAAATATTCGTTGTCATTATATGAATTAGATAAATTATTTTTTAAATCATATTAAACGAATCGTTATATATACATTATCAAAGTATGTCAGAAAAAATATATGATTTCAATGCAGACGAATTAGTTGAAGAAATGAATTTTATTATGAAAAAAGGTATAAGTAACATTTTAAAAGAATTTATAGATAGATATGAATTATTAGAAAAAACACACAAGCAAATTATGAGTTTACCATCCGTATTAAATGAATTAAAAATAAATCAACCACCTGAAGTTCAAAATGATTCTTTAAAAAAAGATGATAATAAAGAATTTAATCAATTAAATAGTAAAATAGACCAACTTGAAAAAAAGATGGATAAATTTATTAATATTTTTGATAGCTACTTGTTGCAACAAAATCAATCAAAAGAACCAGTGCAAATAAAATCTTCTATTGTTACAACATGTGAAAATGAAAATATTAAAATGGAAATTGAAGAGAAAGAGAAAGAGGAACAAGAGGAGGAAGAAGAACAAGAGGAAGAGCAAGAAGAAAAACAAGAAGAGGAAGAGCAAGAAGAAGAGCAAGAAGAAGAGCAAGAGGAGGAAGAAGAAGAACAACAAGAAGAAGAGCAAGAGCAAGAAGAAGAGGAAGAGGAAGAAGAAGAAGAACAACAAGAAGAAGAAGATAAAGATATTAAAGAAGAAGAAATAGAAACGGAAGCTAGTTCAGAAGAGGAAGAGTTGGATCCATCTTCACTTTTAAAAAAAGTGGATTTGGCTCCACCTTTTTTAAAGGTGGAAAAGGTGGAAGAAGAAGAAGAAGAATATTTTGAAATAGAAATTGACGATGTAACATATTATACAAATGATGAAGAAAATGGTTTTTTATATGCCGTATTAGAAGATGATGATGTTGGTGATAAAGTAGGATATATAAAGGATAGTGAACCATTTTTTTACGCAGATGAAAATTAAAAAAATAAAAATCAAATATAAAAATTATATAAATATATTATATAATGTTTCAATTATGTACTCCATCTATTATTTATCTTATATTTTCAATTACTCAAATACTTATTGATTTATATAAAGGTCTTTACAATACAGCATTTATGAAAGTAATTGTTGCATCTATGGTAACGCTATTATTAAATATTTTATGTGAAAAAGGATTAAGTATTGTATCTTGGATAATAGTTTTTATTCCTTTTATTTTAATGACATTAATTGTTAGTATGTTGTTATATTTTTTTGGTTTAGATGCCGCTTCTGGAAAACTTGATTACAAATGTAAAGATCAAACGGGTACAACTAATACAACTAGTACAATTACTAGTTATCCAAAAGATGTAACTACAGATATGTATGGTAATATTATTATTTATGACCCAGAATATAATCCTTCGCTCCATCCAGTATATTATGAATCACCAAACATAGTTATTCCTAATCCACATATAAATAATGAAGAAAAAACTAGTTATGTGTTTTATTCTTCCGCGCCTCGTGGTTCAAGTAGTCCAGAATACCAAAGCTAGAAATAATATAATATAAAATTTAGAATAACCATTATTCATTAATAAAATAATATAAAGCTTATTTATTTTATTAATTATTATGATTTTTTCAACATTATTTGAAGTTGGTAAAACGGCTGCTATATGTTTTCTTTTAAATGACCATTTTAAAAATAATCATCCTGATAAGTATAGAGAATTTTGCATAGATATTGTTTTTAATATACTACATTTATATACTCGTTGTCAAATATTACATAATAATAGTGTATCTTATTTATCGGAAAAAATGCCTGTTGTAACAAACTTTTTAACAAAATTATTTAAAAAAAATATTAAACATTCAACTATTGAGTTTATAAAAGATACTTCTGTAGTTGGAGTTGTTTCAAAAGATATTCTTTTGAAAGAAAATAATTTTAAAATTCCAGATCACGATTTTATTATTTACAGAGACACATCTAACATAAAGGTACTTTATAATTCTGATTCAGAAATTCTTGCAAAGGATGAAACGTATGAATATGAAAAATCGGATATTAAATTTCTTCTCATTGAACTTATTATTAATGATAAAACTTATATTATCGAATTAGTTTCTGATAAATATAACTTTTATATAAAAGATAATATATTAAATAAAAATTTTTTTCTGTATTATTTACGCTATTTTCATCCAGATAAAATTGTATTTGAAGATGAAATAGATAATATAATGCTTAAAGTAATCGATCATAATGTAGTAGTACAAACAATTCTTTTTATAAAAAATACTGCTAAATCACTTAAAATACATAAGTCGGACTATGAAATAGTCACTAAAAATTATGTCAAATTAGATTCTAATTAAATAGCATAATAATTATATAATTTAAAACAATTTAAAAAAAAAATGAGTTAATTAAATACAAATGTTATCCCAGTACACTACAATGGACACTGCTATTTCTAGTTCCAGTAAGGAAACATTCCATGCACTATCTAATAATTGGACCCTTTGGGCACATCTTCCGCATAATACAGATTGGACATTAGAAAGTTACATACCAATTTCAACCTTTACTAGCGTAGAAGAAACAATTGGTGTTACAGAAACTTTGCCACAGGTTCTTGTTGAAAATTGTATGTTATTTATGATGAGGGAAGGTGTTAAACCAATTTGGGAAGATCCACGTAATAGAAATGGTGGAAGTTTTTCTTATAAAGTTTCTAATAAAAATGTATACAAGGTATGGAAAGACTTAACATACGTACTTGTTGGTGGAACTATAAGTAAGCAGTCCAGCTTTGTAAATTGTGTTACTGGGATAACTATTTCACCTAAAAAAAATTTTTGTATTATAAAAATTTGGATGACAGATTGTAATAATCAAAACCCTTCAATTGTAACTTCAGATGTAAATGGAATAATCGCGCAAGGTTGTTTATTTAAAAAACATACACCAGAGTACTAATCAACTAACGTAGGAAAAAGTTTAGGAAAAATAGAAAAAAAAATAATTATACTTTTAGACCTTTTTCTAATTTCACTTCGTATTTTCTACGAAGTGAAATGAGTATCTTATAAATAATAACTAGAAATACTTTAGAAAGTTTTAGGAAAAATTTAGAAAGTTTTAGGAAAAATTTAGAAAGTTTTAGGAAAAATTTAGAAATACTTTAGAAATATTTTAGAAATACTTTAGAAAGTTTTAGGAAAATTTTAGAATTATTTTTTTGGTAAAAAAAATAAAATTCACTATATTTATAATGTCTTACATCTCCCGTAGTGTCGTCGAATCCGCCTTGGATACGTTTTTGTCCCAGCCTGCTGTACTTTTTGGTACCACTAGATCCAGATTAGAGTGGATCAATTTTTATCTTACAAAATCCGATGCTACTTCATATCAGAATATGAAATATGCGTTTGCAAATGCTGTTATTCCAACTGGTTTCAGAATTTTAATCACTGAATCTGATGGTACTACTGCTTACGATTCAAGCAAATCTGATAGTGCAAATGTATTCACAAATGTTGGTAAAATAGCTCTAAGAGCTGGTTCTACAACCGATTCTGCGTATGTTATTAATGAAAATCACAACACACGACCAGAAATAATGCAAGCACTACAAAGTTCAGATGGTTATGGTAGTTCATTAAGATATTCTAAATCAGTTGATGACGTACTTCAATACTATGTTTTACGTGTAGGTAATGCACAGGGCGTACCTGTTGGATGCGTTAGAGGTTCCATCCCTAATTAAATATTCATTTAAATCTATTTTTTAGAATCTACGAATACTTATAACTATTAAAAATCAACCTTTTTTAAAAAAGGTTGATTTTTTTAAAAGCTTAAATATATATGAATAAAACAAAAAAGATCCGTACAAAGTTCAATAAATCTATAAATAGATGGTCCACTCCGAGACAAGCACAAAAAATGGCCTATAAATATTTAGGAAAAACAGCAAAGCTATATCCTGCAAGAAATCCTCAAAAAAAGTATAGCATTTATGATCAAAAAAATGAAAAATGGGTAAACTTTGGACAAATTGGTTATGAAGACTTTACGAAACACAAAGACAAAAATAGACGTCACAATTATTTAACTCGTACAAAATATATGCGTGGTGATTGGAAGTCAAATAAATATTCTGCAAATAATTTGAGTAGAAATATTCTTTGGTAATCCACTTTTAGAAAAAGTGGAGCAAAATCTATATCCACCTTTAATAAAATGTTATTTGCTATTTTGTTAATAATTTTTAATAAAAATTATTAATAATTTTTTGTCCTAATTTTTAGCTAACATTAGTGAAATATTCTACAATCATTTTTTTTATTAGATTTTGGCTCCACCTTTTTCAAAGGTGGAAAGGTGGAACTAATTTGGTACGGGAAAAGGTCTTTGATTTTTCTCTATTGTTAAGGGTTCTGGTATGAAAACAGGTCCCTTTTTATAAATATTTGCATCACATAATTGTACAACTTCTGGTACAAAACATGGTGCAGGATTAACTAGATTAGTCGAATTAATTCCAAACAAAAAGGACTCTGTATCAGCTGCATTGTAAGAAAGTTTGTTTCCTGGTATTTGTCCAGGAAGTAGGCCATTTCCAGGTAACTCTGTGTTGTAAGCAGCACCATACTGCGAGTTGGGATATAATGTATAATTTTCGGATAAATAAAAGTTTCGTTGTTCTAAACCATAGTTTCCTTTAGTATTAATATTGCGAGTAGAAGCCATATATATTCCACCTTTAAAAAAGGTGGAGCCAAAAACTTAAATTATTCCACCTCTACTTTTTTAAAAAAAGTAGAGCAAAAATAATAAACCTTTCCTAAATATTGATAAGTTGAATAAGTGCCTTAATATTTGGTGAGTTTGGCTCCACGAAGTCTCTACTACACCCTACGGGACTCGTATTTGGCTCCACGAAGTCTCTACCCACTTCACTCGTATTTGGCTCCACGAAGTCTCTACTACACCCTACGGGACTCGTATTTGGCTCCACCTTTCCTAAAGGTGGATGTGGATCTAAATATTCACATATACAAATATGCGTTAAATACATATAGTCATAGGCAAACATAAGCATAAGACCTAGTTCTAAATCTTCGCTTAAAATTCTGCCTGCACATTTTGCCATACATTCATTTAATTCTTTACTATCTTTAATTTTTTCATATAATTCATGGATTGCTTTGTTCATTTCAGATTCATTAAATTCAGACATGCCTAAAATATCCAATAATTCTTGTCGATAAATAGTATCTCTAATAAATTCTTTTTCTTCTTCATTTATGGTGTCAGAAGGTTCAAATACTTCTGGCGCATTGTAAGTACACACAATTTTTGTATTATACATAATTATAATTATAAATTATGTATAATCTTTATACCTTTAAAAATCCACTTTTAAAAATCCACTTTTAAAAATCCACTTTTAAAAATCCACTTTTAAAAAAAGTGGAGCAAAATTTGGCTCAACCTTTCTTAAAGGTTGATTTGGCTCAACCTTTCTAAAAGGTGGATCTAGTAGAATATTCTGTATCGCGTGTTAGTTCGCGAGATGGTACACCACCACGAATCCAACCATCGGAAGCATCGCCTTCTATTTTTGTAGCAGAATTATTAAATTTATCTTGAACTGCAGGTAAAAGAGGAGTTTGATGATATTTAATATAACTCTTTTCGCTTAATGTATTCACGCTGCGTTTATTCACGATCTGCTCTCCTTGTTGAATTTGTGATTCCATAACTGGATTTACTGAACCACGCCCTAAATATGGGACAGTCGCAAATGGGCGATGAAATAAGTTAATATTAGACTTTGGGTGTGTTTGAATAGTTCCAATAAGTAAATCGGATGAGTAGTCAATATTGCAACCACCTGCACCAGAATTGTAACCACCATTGTACATAATTCCAGGTTGCGAAGTGGCGAGCTCAATCGGATTTTTCATTGAACAATCAGATGCAAAAAAGTTTTGTGTTGAATAGTTACATGATGCTACATTCTGAATATCTGTTTGGGATATGCAACAATCATCATTTCCGATTCTACTAGATTTATCAAATGTATAACTATAAGTATTAGCCATTTATATATTATATTATACATTTTTTATTTAGTTATATTTTTAAATGTTTTTCTGTTTCTAAATGTCTGTCTAATAAAATTTGGTTGAAAGAACCAAAGTCGCATTTATCACAATAAAAAGGAAACTCTTTTATTCTCTCTTCTTTTGGTGCATGTTTGTTTAAGTAATGCAGTCTGTAATTGGTAGTTTTTGTGGGTTTATAGTCACAAAATTTACATTTTTCTTCTAAAATTTTATCGCTTCTTTCCTTTCTTTTCTCTCCTGTATGTTTTTTGGAGAGCAAATGCTCATTCCATTCTGATAAATAGTTACATTTATAAATGCATTTTTCGCAATAATATTTTGTTTCCATTAAATAATATAATATATTGTTTTTAAATAGTTTAGAGAAATATTATCTATATATATATTATAAATGTCTAAGATATATAATTTAGAACGTTTACAAAGTTATTGTAAGGAAAATGGCGTGACACTTTTGGAAGAAAATTTTAACTATGATTTAAATAGTAACTCAATAATTAAAAGTTATTGTTTAAATAAAAATTGTGGTTTGTTAGTCAGCAAAAAATTTTTATCATTTTTAAAAACTGGTTCTTATTGTAAAAAATGTAACTTATTTAAATCAAAAAAATTAAATGACTCTGAATACACAACCAAGTATGGATTAGATAGTTTAGAAAAATATTGTCATGAAAATAATATTACTTTGTTAAAAGATTATAGCAAAATTATTCTTAGCCAAAAAAGTCGTATTATTGGTAAATGTCAAACAAATAATTGTGAAAATGAATTTAATAAATCATTTGAGAATTTTTATAAAAGAAGCGGATATTGTAATTTATGCACAAAAAATATTAAAGTATATAAACAAAAACAGACATTTTTACACCTTTTCTCATTTAAAACGCCCATTTTATTAGGCAAAATAAGAAAAAAATGTAAAATCAATAGTAGGAATTTCACCTACGATGGTCTTACTTTTTCATCTTCCTTTTGTTTATTTGAAGATGTGAAAGACGAAATTTGAAAACATAATGGTCGCTCTTGTTTTTCTATCCAACAACTTGTTAATTTCATTATGTTTATGGAAGAATTAGCATCTCTTGTTCTAAATACGATTTTTTTGTTTTCGCAACTCACGCAGTTAGAACACACCAATAACCTAAATACTTTCTTCCCTTCTTTATCTTTGTAATATCCCAAATCATTATTACAATCGCAACATTTTTTACTTGTATTACATTCGTTTATCGTAATTGTATCATATTTCTTATGAATTAATTTTCTTAATCCTTTATTCATAGTCGGCATAAAATGTTTCATTTGTGTTGACCTACTCCAATTTCCATAACCAATTAGGATATTTTCTCCAAATGTTTCCTTAATTTTATTCAAAAATGTATCTACGCTTTTCTTACCATAACTATATTGACGAAACTTCATTTTTCTCCATGTTTCTCGTTTATAAAATTCGGTTGTTTCCTTATTCAATTTATCCTTTTCTACAAGATACAATTTGAACTTGTTATAATCAACTGATTTACTATTTTGAAAGGATAATTCGGTTTCTTTTTGAATAATGTTATGTTTTTTCTTTTCTTGTAATAATATTCTTTGATTTGTTTTTGCTTTACTTTCTCGTTTCCTCTGTGGTGCTGTATATTGTAATTTGTTCCCATTTTTATCCATCATATAAACTAATGAACGCTTACCTGGATCGCAACCTACAATATTTCGTTCTTTCAATGTGTCTAATTGTTCTTTTGATAAATCTTCTATATTGTAAAAATCTTGTTCTTGTAAAACAGGAACTTTGTTTCCCCATTTTTTATCCTTCAAATCTTTTCTAATAAAAAGCAAACAACATGATATTCCGTCTGTTTGGATTTGGTTATGAAATTGATAATGTTTATTTTTGAATATTTTATTTTTTAGGTCTAAAAAATTACTCCATACTTCATTTTGATTTTCTTTTACATTACTTAATAATTCTCCCTTTTTTACTTTATTACCATCTTTGTCTTTTTCAGGACAAAATAAATTTATAATAGAGGCAGTATCTAAAATAATATGTTTTGGAATAATATTGTTTCGTAATGGTAAAGGTTGAAATAATTTATTTTCTTGTTTTTCTAATACTGAATTCATATACAACATTCCATTCAAATACTCAAATGGTCTAACCTTAATATCATAGTGAATTGACTTTTTAATTTCAGTAGGTAAAATGTTATGTAAATGAGCGAGTTTCCAGTTAGAAAATATTTCATCCGTTTCATTCAATTCTAATAATTGTTTTTTGAATTGGAATAAAGTTGCTTTATCTTCGGTAATTTCATTGGTGGTTTTATTTATAAATCGTAAGAAATGCTGAATAAAATGTTCTTGGAAATTATTATGTAAAGAAGTATGTATTTGCGTTGCTAAATAGGGTAGTAAGAA